>Ga0210402_10000885_pt1 | contig 32232 bp, 26 predicted proteins | sample IncBWC7MmetaG_FD_161055 | JGI IMG/M metagenome (GOLD analysis project Ga0210402, IMG submission 161055) | Forest soil microbial communities from Barre Woods Harvard Forest LTER site, Petersham, Massachusetts, United States - Inc-BW-C-7-M | ecosystem: Environmental > Terrestrial > Soil >...
AAACTTTGACCCTGCCAGGCTTCGTGCCGCGCGGGTGCCAATGCAGGCGGCCGGCGATCATCAGGTGGAGGACGAGCCAGAGGTCGTCTTCGAGGCCGATGCAGATGCGCTTGCCGACACGGCGGAATTGGAGGACTTTCTTGCCGGAGGCATCGGCGAGGGGCGGGTTTGCGGTGCGCAGAAGAAAGGGGCTGACGATGCGGACACTTTCAAGTGTCTGGCCGAGGATGCGGCGTTCCAGGGCTTCGATATAAACGACGATGTCGGGGAGTTCCGGCATTTGTTCTCCAAGCTCGTGCCCCAATTTGGAGCAGAGAGCATCGTACACCGGCCGAGGATTCTTGTGGCGAGAGCGGCACAAGCAGAGTGGTGGTTCGCGGAGTCATCCACAAGCGGTTGTGGATTTGGGGAAGAAACTGGAAGAGCGTGGCCATAGGTACAGGCGAAAATTATTCGTAAAGAGGCGGCGGAAAGATTGCATATACAAAAATAGTTCAAAAATACTCTTGACAGAAAACGGCTGGCCGCACGATACTCCCTCCGCGCCAGTTTCTGTCTTCCCCAGTAGGACGTTCCGACGTTCCTTCCAATATCCGCACGCCGGGCAAAGTCAGCGAGGAGTACCGGTGTCGGCACAAATAACAGAGAAAGAAACGATGAATTCGTTGGAAATGGATAGGGAAGTCATTCGCTGTAAGACATGTGGTCTCGTCCAGTACCGTACGCGCACGGGAAACTGCCGCCGTTGTGTGCGCGCCTTACCTCAGCGTTTGGAATTCCTAATTCCTCCACCGGCACCTCCGGAGGAAGCAGCCGCTGAACCCACGTCCGAAAAGTTCGCCAACCAGGAGACGGTCGAGAATATCGGCCAGCGGATTCGCCAATTGCGCGAATCGCGCGCGATGACCCAGAGCCAGCTGCAGTCGCGCTCGAAGGTGTCGCGGTCTTACTTGTCCCGCATCGAGAGCGGCCAGATGACGCCGAGCCTCGGCACTTTGGAGAAAATCTCCGAGGCGCTGAATGTGGGCTTGAACCGCTTCTTTATTCCGGAATCCGACGGCGAAGCGCTGCTCGAGGATCCGTTCATCCAGGGATTGCGGCCGTTCCTGCGCCAATTGGATTGGGAACAGTGGCAGTCCATTCTGAAGAGGCTGCAGGCGATCAGCGATCACGTCCATGCAGCGCCGGTCACTCTACGCCCTATCGGTAATCCGGCGCGGATGCCGCAGACCGCGCCGGCGAATGGCAACGGCAACGGTCACAACGGACATATCGGTGCCGCCCATTCGAATGGGCATGCGTTTACGCATGCTCATGGGCAGCCGCAGGGTTACGTGCTGCGGCGACCAGGCACGGGACCGGTGTTTCAACGGCCCGTGGCACGGTAAGTTTTTCGTTTAGAAAGCAGGGCACAAATCAGCGCGGTGTGGCAGTAATGGTCACACCGCGCTTTTCTTTTTTATGAGAAGACGGAGCGCATAGAGGAAACCAAGTAAGCACATTAAAGCAAGCACTGCGAACCGATTTCCCCAACTTTCGTGTCCCCTTGCGGATTCGTCATGGAAATCGGCAAAGAACCAATGAGCCGCAGCCAGATTGGCGGACCATAGGGTCAGAGCGAGAAGCGAGACAGATATGCCTCCGAGAACGACCTTTCGCCATCGCGAATGCAAATTGGTTCTCCTGTCCTACTCGCGGATGACGGAAACTTTGGCGGTGGGGACTTCGAGGCGCATCATGCGATGGTTCGAATCGAGGTACAAATCGATTTCGAGGTCGGTGGTGTTGACGCGAAGACCTTGATATGAAGCTCCATCGAGGTTGGCCGAGCCGGTGGATTCGGCGGTGATGGAGCCGGTCATCAATTCTTGGGGGATAAGCACGGGAAAAGTTTGCGGTCCGCGCTTGGACCAATCATAGAAGCGGGCGAGCACGGCGTATTGATAGTAGAGGTTGTTGTCGAGGACAGCGATGAGGGGAGTGTTGAAAGAAAAACTCTGTTCGAAAAAGCAAGGCTGGGTGCGGTTTGGATCCTTTATGTCATCAGTCGTGCACGGGCGGGCGCCTTCCATCTCAAGGGTCATTCTGGCGATGCCGTTGGTGAAAAGAATGTGCGCGCCGTTCTTCTTTTCGGCTTGTGCAGTCCATTCGTAGCTGATGGGAGCTCCATCGGGCTGAAGCGAGAGCGAGCCGGTGACCTTGCTGGAGGGGCTCTGTGACGGCTTAATGTCCGCAGCGCCTTTGGCAAGCCAGCCGCCGGTGGAGGGCGTGATTTCGAATTCTTCGTGCCCAACAGTCTTTCCATCAAGTTTGATAGTGAGTTTGCCTCCATCCTGAGTGAAGACCGAGCCGCCGGCCGAAGCGGCAGTCTTTTTTTGGTCGGCGATGCCCGCGGCAGCGCAGGCAAAAATCAATAGGGCGCCAAGGCAGAGTGGGATGTTGGTCTTACGGCTGCGCAATCTCATTTTCATGGAATCCCCCTTCGCCAGCAGCGGCGAAGCACGGCAAAAATTTGCGGAGAAAGAATCTCCGCTGGCTATTCTAGCGAAAGCCACTCAAGAATTTGGTTTTTCCACGACGAGGTGTGCTTCGCTGCTACCTGCCGCGACGATACCGCAGCGCAGGATTTCAGCGACGACTTGCGTGGAATCGCCGGAACTGTCCACGCGGTAGTCAGCCAATTGATACGAGGGAAGACGTTGCGCATGAAGGGCCCGAAAGCTGACCTCGTCGCGAAAAAGCGGCCGGCCGGTCATGGTCATGCAGCGTGCGAGGAGCAAGTCGACGGGCGAATCGAGCCACAGCACGGGGACGCCTGCATTTCGAAGAAATTCAGGGCAGCCGGGCTGGGCATAAGTGCCACCGCCTAGAGCCAAGACTGTGGCCTCCTTGAGCTCGGAAGCGCGGCCCAAGGCGGCGCGGAGTTGATCCGCTTCAATCTGACGAAAGGTAGGCTCGCCAAAGCGTTCGAAAATCTGGGGGATGGCAAGCCCGGCGGATTGCTCAATGCGCTCATCCAAATCGACGAAGCGCCAAGCGAGCTGCCGTGCCAGGAGAGTGCCGACGGTTGTCTTGCCGGAGCCCATGAAGCCGGCAAGGCAAATCACCTGCGCACGGGCAGACGCGCCACGCAAAGAAGGAGGTTGAGTCACTGTTTTGTGCAGAACGCGGCCACAAAGGGCCAGCTAATCCGGAGCACGATCAATTAATCGCGCTTCATGATTCGGATTGTACCACTGTAGGAGGAGAGTTCGACTTTCGCGAGCCCCATCCCCACCGTGCCAAACAGGCCATGGGTAAACTTGGCAGCGATGTGCTTCACGCCATGCGAGTCCGGCTTGAGATAGGCGGCGGCCTGATTATCAACGATGCCGGTTGCTGTCTGAGCTTTGAGGTCAAAGGAATCGGTGCTGGAAAATCGCACTTCCACCAGGCCTTTGCCGCTCTTCATGGAATAGAGGCCAGTGCGGACAAAATCTCCATCAAAGAGAATGTTTCCGGTGGTGGTCATGAGGTTGACGTTGTTCAGCTGCGGCTGGAGTATCTGCACGCTTCCGCCGATGGAGCTGAAATCGAGTTTGCCGGCGCATTGCGTGCAAACCAGAGAGCCTCCGGTTGTTTTGACGATGATGTAGCCGGAAACTTCCTTCAGATGGACGTCCCCGCCATAGCTTTCGAGTTTCATGTCGCCGGTGACTTGCTCGACGTAGATCAAACCAGTCTCGGTCTTGAGTTGGAGCTCGGTTTCTTCCGGAACAGTCAGTTGCAAATTGGCTTCGAGCTCCAAAGGCTGACCGGCGGGATCCAGGATGTTGGAGGTAACGTCGACGCGGTCGCCCACTTGCTCTATCTCAAAGCCAATTTTATTGGAAGATTGCGTACCGACGACATCGACTTCCGCATTCTTCCAGGACTTGACTTCGATGCGGCCATTCGCAACATTGTGAATCACGACCACAGGCCGGCCAGAGACCTTGAATTGCTTTTCAATGTGCTGCCCGGCCGCACCGGCCCGAGCGGGCGCGGCGCTCCAGAGAAAAAGTCCGGCACTTAGCACCGGCAAGATGATCCGCTTCACGCAGTAACCCAGCCAGGCCAGGTTCATCTCCATCGTTCGAGGGCACATGTCAGTTTATGCTCCTTCCGCGCTCAATCATCGCGGACAGTAATTCGGCTTTTTGCTGATAGGCTGCGGACAAGTATTCGCGGGTCAGCTCGTCTTGCGGCTGTTCCTTGAGGTGCCGCTCACAATCAGCAATAAATTCATTCACCTTTTTCAGATTGTCGCGCAACGATGCGTCAACCGGAGACGTGCTCGCGAGAATCATACTCGTGGCCACGGGTTCCTGATCGTTCAGGGCCTGAGCAGATTGTGAGAACACTGGCGGAGGCTCTGGCGCGGGCGTTCCTGGGATAAGCGGCGCTGGCTCGGCGGTCTTCGCGGTCTCGTCAGGCGTTACTGCAGGCGTGCTCCTGTCGCGGCGTATCTGGAAGACGGCAGCGGCAACGATAAGAATGCCAATCGTGGCCATGGCCAGGACGCGGCTGCGGAAGAAAGCGCCGATGGATTCCCACCAGGGCGCCGGTTCAACAATAACAACGTCTTCACTCGGCCGGATAATGCCCTCTTGTTCCAGTTGTGCGCGAAGGGATATCCATACGCGGTCGGGAGGGGCGATTTCAGAAGGCAGCTTCTTGGCGGCGTCAACGAGGCTAGTGAGGTCCGCGACGTAGCTGCGACAATCGCGGCATTCCGCCAGATGCGCGCGCGCCTCATCGGGAAGCGGCTCCAGCCCCTCTTGCTCCAAAACTAGTTCTACGTCTTTGCACTGCATGGCACTTCGCTCCGCGGCTAAAGACCTGGTAGCCTTCCCGCTCGACTGCGCTTTACTCTATAAGACGCTTCCCCGGGCCGTACAGTTGGCTACATTCTAGCTCAATCTGCGAGCCCAGCTTGCGTTTTTGCAGCGTGACGTTCCGCGCGAGCCTGGTCGCGAATATCTTCCTGAAGTAGCTCTCGCAGACGCGTCCTCGCTTTATGCAACTGCGACTTCGAATTACCTACAGAACATCCCATGATGCCCGCAATCTCGTTGTGCTCGAATCCCTGAACGTCGTGCAACACAAACACGGTCCGGTATCCGGGCGGAAGCTTTTCGATGGAGCGTTCCAGATTGACCCGGTCCACGGCTCCACTGAGCCGCAAATCGGGTGCGCCGATGTCTTTTCTTGGGCCGCCAGTCTCTTCATCGGGTTCCGTCGTTTCTTCCAGGGAAGCCGCAGGGAGCGTCTTCTTACGCAAGCGCATCAACACCACGTTAACCGTCATGCGGTGCAACCAGGTAGAAAAAGCCGACTCGCCGCGGAAGGTCCCGATCTTGCGAAAGAGTTGCAGGAAAGATTCCTGCATAAGGTCTTCCGCATCGGACGGGTTGCCAACCATCCTCAGGCACAGGGCGTAAACGCGGCGGCTATGAAGCTGGTACAGAAACTCAAAAGCAGCAGCATCTCCAGCCTGGGCAAGACGAATGGCTTCCGCTTCAGTCGCCGACTTAGGTGACTGCGTGGCATTCACCCTATTTGGCGACGGTACAGCAGTCGACACACTGGGCTCGCTTGGTCGGTTCCGGGCCAACGGTCCAATTGCGGCGCATCCAACGGTTCGGATGCACCGAATACCTCCTAGAGTTGTCCTCATCGAATCGGACTGTTCTCAATCAGACAAACGAGGACACTGTTCTGTTCCCCGGCGTCTCGAGCCGGGTACCGGCCTTCAGGCTGGATGGTTTATTCTCCCCCGATTGGGGCCATACGTCTATGCCGGACGAAGCGCTGGACGAAGGTCGACTTCTTGGGCTTGGAAACACCCATCTGCGTACAAACGGTCGCATGAAACGGCTCTAGCTCCTCGTCGGGGAGAGCCATCAGGAAGGATTTCAACAGGACGATAGCCTCGCGGAGGCAGGTGTTGAGGTCGTAGTGGGTGGCGTCAACTACTTGCCATTGGGCGTCCGAGGCCATCGAGGCGCTGCCTGCAATCTGGGAGGCGGCCGTGCAAAAATCCTGATTAAGGTCTTCCACCATCTCACTAAGGGTGCTTAGCTTGTACAGAAACTGGGAGCGTTGGCTGAAAAGGACCCGGCAAAGCAACCCGCTGATGCGTGCCGCGCGCTGTCCACGCACGCTCTGGAAATTAGCGGGGTCGAGCGGAGCAGCGTTGGGAACAGTCCCGTTGTGTTTAGCGTGTTCGCTCAACGACCAAAACAGGGCGACCAAAGGGTGAGCGAACCGGCTGCAAAGATCAGGAGTAACGCAGACCGCCTGGCTGGCCTTCGCCAGGTATCCCGACTCACGCAGTTCAAGCGCCTCATCCAGGGATACGCTCAACATGTTGTAGAAGACTTCCAACTGGCGGACGTAGGTGCGAAAAACTTCGTCCTTTTTACCCGGTAACCAGGCACGCCAATCATCTTTAACAGTCATGCCGCGCGCTGAGAGGGCGCGCAAACGGTCGTTCACAGGATGTCTCCCACGGGACAGGAGCGCGAGTATAACAAATTGTATTTCCGAACCCATAATTTTCTTAGGAGGACGTCTACCAGCAGTACCCAGCCTCCCTGCGAGCGGAGACGCTTCGAATTTGCGTGCTGTTGCCCGAAAGTGGCGGTGACCGCTATACTCGCGTGCGATTGTACCGAGAGGATCTCCTTTGCAATTTGAGCCGCGCGAACAGTTTGAGCAACGCAAAAAAAAACTTGAACAGATTCAAGCCCTGGGATTTGAGCGGTTTCCGCGGGAATTTCGCTGGACCGATACTCCCGCGGCCCTTGTGGATAAGTTTGGCGAGAAGTTATCCGCGGAGTTGGAAGCCAATAAGCAGGAAGTGAGCGTGGCCGGGCGGCTCGTTTCTGTGCGTCTGATGGGCAAAGCAGGCTTCGCTCATTTACAAGGTTGGGGAAAGCGCATTCAAATCTATGTAAGGAAGGACGTTGTCGGCGAGCGGGGCTTTGCGCTCTTTCACCTGCTCGATCTCGGCGATATCATTGGTGTTCGCGGACACCTCTTCCGCACCAAAACCAACGAGCTTTCGATCTGGGTTGAGGAACTGACATTCCTTGCAAAAGCCCTGCTGCCCCTTCCGGAAAAGTGGCATGGTCTCACCGACGTGGAGCTGCGCTACCGGCAGCGTTATCTGGACTTGATCGCCAACGACAAATCACGCCAGGTCTTCGTAGCGCGGGCCAAGGTCATTCAGGAGTTGCGGCGCTTCTTCGATGAACGCGGATATATAGAGGTTGAGACGCCGATGATGCATCCCATTCCGGGAGGCGCGGCGGCCCGCCCCTTCGTTACCCACCACAATACTCTGGACATCAACCTGTTCCTCCGCATCGCGCCGGAGCTCTATTTGAAGAGATTGACGGTCGGCGGGTTTGACCGCGTGTACGAGATCAACAGAAACTTCCGCAACGAAGGAATTTCGACGCAGCACAACCCGGAATTCACCATGCTCGAATTCTACGAGGCCTACAGCAACTACAGGGACTTAATGGATATGAACGAGGAGTTGTTCGCGCTTCTGGCGAAGAACATCACCGGGTCGACGACCGTGAAGTACGGCGAGCAAGACCTGGACTTTGGGAAATTTCAGCGGCTCTCCATGCGGGAAGCCATCGTGAAGTACTGGCCTGTCGGCGCGGGAGCTGCGCCTTCGCAAGCAGAACTTGCTGCTTCGGGCGGGGCGCGTGCGGCGACGGAGCGGTACAACACCTGGGCCAAAGGCGCCGGCGCACCCTACGCCGCCTCCAAGGGCATACTAACGGACGGTGAATGGACAGGCTTGCTCTTTGAAACCATGGCGGAAGACAAACTGATTCAGCCGACGATTCTCTACGATTTTCCGACCGACATCTCTCCTCTCTCGAAGCAGAAGCCGGAGGACCCTTCCTTGACGGAGCGTTTCGAAATTTACGTCGCGGGCATGGAAGTGGCCAATGGCTTTTCGGAATTAAATGACCCCGCGGAACAGGAGCGTCGTTTTCTGGCGCAGATCGCGCAAGGCGGAGAAGAGGCACCGAAACAGCTCGATGTGGACTACATTCGCGCGCTCTGTCATGCCATGCCCCCCACCGCGGGCGAAGGCATTGGCATCGACCGTCTCACTATGCTTCTGACCGATTCGCCTTCGATTCGGGATGTGATTCTCTTCCCGCTGCTGCGCCCTGAAACGCGCCAAGACTCTGCTTCCGAAGTGGACGGCGCCTAAAGTATCCTTTCTCTAATGCGATTCACCCATGCAATTTGAATGGTTTGTGGCGCGCCGGTACCTGCGGTCGCCTTACCGGCCGGCAGTATTGCGGCTGGTGACTCTATTTTCGATTCTGGGAGTTTCGGCGGGCGTGGCGACGCTTGTGATTGCGTTGGCGATGAACACCGGATTCCGAGAGACGCTGCAGGATCGTCTGCTGGGAGTCACGGCGCATGTTTCGTTAACGCGGCCCGGCTCTGAAATCCACGACTATGAAGCGCTGGCCACGAAACTCTCGGCGATCCCCGGAGTACGCTCAGTAACGCCCGCCGTTTATGAAACGGTGCTCTTGTCGTTCGGAGGCGAGGCGCTCGGCGTGGTTGCAAAAGGCGTGGATCTGGAACGCGAGCGGCGCGGAGACGAAGCGCTACAAAGGATTGTTGCCGGGAAACTTGATTTCACGCCCGATGTTGACGGCATTGATGCTCTTCTGGTGGGCAAACAATTGGCGGACGACTGGAAAATGGCGCCAGGAGACTACGTGACGCTCACAAGTCCGCAGGGGCGGTTGACGCCCTTCGGTTTGATTCCCCGTACGCGGCGTTTTCGCGTGGCAGGAGTCTTCGATTCCGGCTTCTACGATTTCGACAAAAATTGGTGTTTCCTCACGCTGCGCGCGGCGCAATCGTTGGCCGGGGCCAGCGACATTGTTAATGCCCTTGAATTCCGGCTCGACAACCCGGAGCGCGCCGCAGAGGTAGCGAGGCAGGCGGAACAAATTGCAGGGCAAGGTTATCTGGCATCTACGTGGATGGAACAAAACTTCGCTCTATTCCGAGCCTTGCGGTTGGAAAAACTGGTGACTGCCATCTTCATTGGGCTGATTACATTTGTTGCAGGATTAAACATTCTTGTTGTGCTGTCCATGACCGTGACAGACAAGGCGCGCGACATCGCGGTTTTGATGTCCATGGGGACGCGGCGCGAGCAGATTCGAACGATCTTTTTGTGGCAGGGAATCGCCATCGGTTTTAGTGGGACGCTGATCGGGCTGTGCGTTGGGTATGCGTTCGCGCTGATTGCGGGAACCTATCATCTCATTCCACTCGATCCGCAGATCTATGCGGTTTCTTATGTGCCATTTCATCCGAGCGTGCTCGATGGTGTGTGGATCACGCTGGCGGCGATGGCCATTTCCATTGGGGCGACCATCCTCCCGGCACGGGCAGCGTCGCGGCTACTGCCGGTAGAGATTCTCCGCTACGAATAGGGAGACAGTTGCAGGTGGGCTGAGACTAAGGGCTTTATGCGAAGGCATTTGGCGCATGGTTTGCTCGTATACTAGGGCAGCAGCGAGCGGGCAGAATGGGGTGTCACCCTCGCCATGCCAGTGAGACAAAGCCCGCTGCAAGCTATTGAAAAAAATAAGCTTAGGGGTGCCACAGAATTGTCATGGGCAGCGTCGCACGGCGATAGGCAGGCGTTTGGCAGAAATAGGAAACTCTTGGGCCTTCGTGCGCGGAATGTGCTTCTGACCGGAAAAACGGCGATTGCATAAATTGCATCTAAACGAGTAGACAGGGGTATCGCAAGTTGTTGGAATAGAGAATTAGGTTTAAGCGCAAAATGACCCAGCCGGAAGACAACGCGCACCAAGTAGTTGGCAGGAGCGATTCGACCGCGCAAGTCGAGGCTTCTGTCGTCATGGAGGCGCGGAGCCTGAAGAAAATCTACGGAAGCGGCGAGAAAAGCCTGCAGGTTTTGTCCGATGCAAATCTCAGTTTGCAGCAAGGAGAGATGGTTGCCATCGTCGCGCCGTCCGGCGCGGGCAAGAGCACTCTCTTGCATTTGCTTGCCGCGCTAGACACGCCAACAAGCGGTGCAGTATACTTCGCAAATAAAGCCATTGAAACGAATGATGACACGGCGATCGCGGAATTTCGAAACCGCGCGGTGGGTTTTCTCTGGCAGCGCCACCAGTTGTTGCCTGATTTTACGGCTGCGGAAAATGTAGCCATGCCGCTCTTGTTGCGCGGCGAGAATTTTGCTTCAGCGCTGGGGACGGCGCGGAAGTGGATCGCGGAGGTTGGCCTGGAAAATCGGGCGGATCACCGCGCAGGGGAACTCTCCGGAGGGGAACAGCAGCGCGTCGCTATAGCTCGGGCGCTCGTCACTGGGCCGTCGGTGCTGCTGGCAGATGAACCTACCGGGGATTTGGACGAGCAGAATGCTTGGGCCGTGTTTGAGCTACTGGAACGGCTGCACCGCACGCACAGGTTGACGTCGCTCATCGCTACGCACAACCTGAAGCTCGCCGCGCGATGCGACCGGATACTCGGACTTGAACATGGCGTTCTGCAAACTCGCGGGGCCGCGGCCTCAGCGAGCGGGGCCCCAGGGGGAGAAGCGAGCTAACGTGTTCGAACGCTACACTGAAAAAGCGCGTCGCGTCATCTTTTTCGCACGGTACGAAGCCAGCCAGTATGGCAGCCCGTACATCGAGACCGAGCATTTGTTGCTCGGATTGATGCGCGAGGACAAAGCGCTGGCCAATCGTTTCTTGCGCCAGCAAGGATCGATCGAATCGATCCGCAAAGAAATCGAGGCGCGTATCACCATCCGCGAGCGCATCTCGACATCCGTCGAAGTGCCGCTCAGCGCGGAGTGCAAACGCATCCTGAACATGTCGGCGGAAGAAGCCGAACGGCTCGGGCACAAGCACGTCGGCACTGAACATCTTTTGCTTGGAATCCTGCGCGAAGAAAAGTGCTTCGGCGCGGAAATATTGATGGAACGCGGGCTTCGTCTCTCCACCTTGCGCGAAGAACTGGCGCGCACCTCGGGCGAGAAGACCACCGCGGCCCGGCCAAAAGAAACCTCGCTGTTGGCGGAATTCAGCCGCGACCTCACGCAAGCCGCGGGCGAAGGGTCGTTGGACCCTCTCGTGGGGCGTGAAGGCGAAGTGGAGCGTGTCATCCAGATTCTTTGCCGGCGAACCAAGAACAACCCGGTTCTGATCGGCGAGCCCGGCGTCGGAAAAACGGCCATCGTCGAAGGATTGGCCCAGCGCATTTCAGACGGCGACGTCCCGCCCTTTCTTGCGGACAAGCGCATCCTCTCCTTGGACCTTTCCCTGATCGTCGCTGGGACAAAATATCGCGGACAATTCGAAGAGCGCCTCAAAACCATCATGAAGGAATTGATGGAGAGCCAGAACTCCATCGTGTTTATCGACGAATTACACACGCTGGTGGGCGCGGGCTCCGCGGAAGGCTCGCTCGATGCCGCGAACATTTTGAAGCCCGCCCTTTCGCGCGGAGAAATCCAGTGCATCGGCGCGACGACTCCCGGCGAGTACCGCAAATCCGTGGAAAAAGACCGCTCCCTCGAGCGGCGCTTCCAGGCCGTAAAAGTTCCCGCACCCAATGAAGAAGAAGCCGTCCAGGTAATCCAGGGCGTGCGCGAACGCTACGAAAAGTTTCATGCCGTCAGCTACACGGATGAAGCGCTGCGCTACTCCGTCTATCTCTCGAACCGCTACATCCCTGACCGTTTCCTTCCTGATAAAGCCATCGACCTTATTGACGAAGCCGGCGCCCGCGTGAAGCTGCGCCAGGCCACCGTTCCAGAAGAAGTCGGCGAAGTCCAGAAGCGCGTGAAGTTCATTACCCACCGCATGGAAACGGCTATCGCCAATCACGAATTCGAAAAGGCGCGTTTTTATTCCGAGGAAGAGCGCAAGGAAAAAGAAAACCTGCGCGCACTCCGCGAGCGCTTCAAGCTCGACGACGCCTCCACCGGCATCGTCTCACGTGAAGATATCGAGGAAGTGGTCTCGCGCTGGACGGGCATAGGCGTCACCTCCATTAAAGAAGACGAGCAGCAGAAGCTTCTGCGCATCGAGCCCGAATTGCACAAACGCGTTATCAGCCAGGACAAAGCCATCACCGCTCTGGCCCGCGCGATTCGACGCAGCCGGGCGGGCCTAAAGTCTCCGTTGCGCCCCGTAGGGTGCTTCTTCTTCCTGGGACCCACGGGCGTCGGCAAGACGGAAGTTGCTCGGCGGCTCGCGGAATTCCTGTTTGGCTCGGAGAAGTCGTTGGTACGCTTCGATATGTCGGAGTTCATGGAGAAACACTCCGTATCCAAGCTTATCGGCGCCCCTCCGGGGTACGTGGGCTACGAAGAGGGCGGGCAGTTGACGGAGCGTGTCCGCCGGACGCCCTACTCGGTCATCCTCTTGGATGAAATCGAGAAAGCGCATCCGGACGTCTTTAACATTTTGCTGCAAGTGTTTGAAGATGGGCAGTTGACGGACGGTCTCGGCAACACCGTGGATTTCAGAAACACCATCATCATCATGACTTCCAATTTGGGCGCGCGCCACTTGCAGCGGCGCACCTCCATCGGCTTCTCTTCCGGCGCCGATGAAGCTAGCCAGAAATCCATCGAAGAAATGGTGATGAACGAAGTAAAACGGGCGTTCAATCCGGAGTTCCTTAACCGGCTGGACGAAGTCATTATTTTCAATGCACTCGGCGACGAAGATTTGCTCCGCATCATCGATTTGCTCGTGGGCCAGCTGAACGACACGCTGATCCACCGGCAGGTTCAGGTGGTGCTGTCGCCGGAAGCACGCCAGTGGATCCTCGAGAAAACGTGTGCGGACCGTAACTATGGGGCACGGCCGCTCCGGCGGGCTCTTCAAAAATATGTCGAAGATCCGCTCTCTGAGGCGCTCATCCAGGGAGGAATCCAAAAGCCGGCGACGCTGCAAATTTACGTCGCTGCCGATGCTTTGGCGTTCCGTCCTGTGGTTGAGGCAACCCCGGTTATCCACTAGCGAATCTGACACAACGCACGGGTGATCTCGATCAGGTCGGGGTCAGCAGACGACCGGCCCACACCGGGTCCGGCGGGAGAATATCAAATTGTGTTTTGGGGGCGCGGCCTTGATGACCTCAACGGCCGCTTATAGAAAAGTCTGTTTGCCGTTTGGAGTTTTGGCGTTTCGGGTCACCTGGCTCGCAGCCTTCTTTCTGTTTTTCGCGGCCAGCTTACCGGCAGCGACGCAAAAAAATCTCTTGGCAGACGCGTCTGCGTCCGCCGCTCCCGGACTATCCTCATTCTCCTCTGATTCTTCAAACGACGATTCCGTTACATCGGACGAGCCTCCCGCTTCGCAGCAACCCGCCATTTCCCAGCCCCAATTCGTCATTGAGCGCATCGAGTTCCTGGGTAACCGCAGAATCCGCAGCGACACTCTCAAGGCGCGTGTCTTCAGCCGCGAAGGCGATCCTTACAATGAAGAGACGCTCCGCAGGGATTTCCAGGCACTGTGGAACACGCAGTTCTTCGAGGACGTAAAGTTGCGTGTCGAGGACTCCCCGGATCGCGCGGACGCCAAGATCATTATTTTCGACGTCAAGGAACGCCCCCAAATTCGGCGCATTCGGTACGAAGGCAATCATTCCATCACGGAATCCGACATTCTCGACCGTTTCAAGGAGCGTAAAGTCGGGCTATCCGTGGAAAGCCCCTTCGATCCCACGAAAATCAAAAAGGCCGAAGTGGTGCTTCAAGAACTGCTCGGGGAACACGGCCGCCAGTTTGCGAAAGTGACTCCGCAGTACGAACGCATCGCCTCGAGCAACGCGGTGATCCTCGTCTTTAAAATCGAGGAAGGCCCCAAAGTTAAAGTCGGCACAATCAAGTTTGTGGGGAATCATGCGTTCAGCGACCGCAAGCTGATCCGCGCCATGCGGCACGACCGCCCTTACGGAATTCCACTGTACTTCTGGGACATCCCCGTTTTGTCGAAGACCTATGACCGCGAAAAACTAAACGAAGATTTGGAAGTCGGCGTCCGCGGCCTGTATCAGGACAATGGTTACTTCCGTGTCGTCGTGGCTCCTAACGGCCCCGTTCTGGAAAATAAAGACGTTGCCCATCGCGGTGTTCCGCTTCCCGGACTTCGGCCGCACACCGGCAAGGCTGTCAACATCACTATTAAGATCGAAGAGGGTGAGCGCTACCGGATGGGAACGCTCAAGATCGTCAGTTCGGATCCGGACAAAGCCTTATCGCTCAAAGTGGAGCCTCTCAAGGCGCTTTTTCCCTTGAAGGAAGGCGACATCCTTAGTGTGGACAAACTCCGCAAAGCACTTAAAAACTACACGGATGCTTACGGGCAGTACGGCTTCATCGATTTCACTGCCGAGCCCGATTTTGACATCAATGATGCGGAAAAAAAGATCAACCTGACTCTGCATTTCGATGAGCAGAAGCAATACACTGTCCGCCGCATCAACATCAGCGGCAACACCACCACTCGCGACAAGGTAATTCGCCGTGAGCTGCTGATCGACGAAGGCCAGCTCTTCAACAAACGCTATTGGGATATCAGTATTCTCCGCCTCAACCAGCTCAATTATTTCGACAAGATCGAAGCCGACAAGGCTGTCGAGCTTCAAAAGAACACCAAAGACGGCACCGTCGATATTAATCTCAAGCTCAAAGAGAAGGGCAAACAGTCCATCGGGCTACAGGGCGGCGTCAGCGGTTTGGCGGGCGGCTTTATCGGCTTGACGTACCAGACCAACAACTTCCTGGGCCTCGGTGAAACGCTCACCTTCTCCGCGCAATTTGGTGAAATTCAGCGCACCTTGCAATTCGGCTTCACCGAGCCTTACCTCTTCGACCGCCCCATCTCCACTGGATTTACCGTCTTCTCCAGCAAATACAACTTCAACCAGGCCAAGCAGGAAGCATTGCTTTTTGGCCAGCAGGTCAGTGTCAACCCGCAATTCATCCAGAATTACGATCAGAACAGCACGGGATTCACGACCTTCGCCAGCTACCCTCTGAAGCGATTTTCCTTCGCCAGGCTTGGTCTCTCCTACGGTCTCACGCGCACGAATATCACTGCATTTAACCAGGCTTCCTCTCTGTTATTCGAGCAATTGCAATTCCGCGCCATCGCCGGTCCGAGCGCGCTGAATGGCATCATCTCGAGCTCGATCACGCCTTCAATCAGCTACAACACCATCGATAATCCGATCAACGCCACGAAGGGCAAGAGCATTTATTATTCGCTGTCACTCACGGGCGGGCCTTTGGGCGGCAATGTGAACACCTTCACCAACGTCTTCGACATCAAGTACTTCCACCCTATCAACAAGCGCCGTAATGCCATCGGCCTGCACTTCACCACCGCCTTTATCACCGGATACGGAGGCAAGGAAGTGCCCCCGTACAGCCGATTCTATATGGGTGGCGAAAACGATATTCGCGGTTTTGATATTCGGTCCATCTCCCCGGTGGTATTTATTCCCACCGTGACGGCGCAGTCCCTCTTCTATCACGATCCCCTGTCCGGAGGGGCCTTGCGATCGTTCAGCTTGCCTGTTCTGGTGTACACCGCAACCTTGCCGGGCGGCGACTTTCAAACTTCCGGCAACATCGAGTATCGCATCCCCATCGCAGGTCCCGTCAGTATGTCTCTCTTCGGCGATATAGGAACCGACGGCATCCTCCGTACCGATGCTTTGCACCTCGATCCCACCGGCGTAGCGAACATCATCGCCACATTTCCGAGCGCCCCGCTTACGAAGACCCTGGCCATACAGCCTGGAACCAATTTCCGGTTAAGAGACTCGGTGGGGATCGAATTTGGCGTGAACCTTCCGATCGTGCAAGCGCCGTTCCGAATCTATTACGCGTACAATCTAAACAGATTATATTCCCAGATCGCGGCTCCCAATCCGTTCGTCAACCAGAGCACGCTCAATAATTGGAAGGCTACTCTGGATGCGAACACTCCCAATCTCTGGGAGAACCAGATCGTGCCCCAATTGAATTTCTTGAGCAACCCGGGCCGCTTGAACTACTTTGAGCCCAAAACGACATTTCGCTTCACCGTCGGGAAAACTTTTTAGCCGCCAGGATCGGCGGAGAAATTGCAATCGTCTCGGAAAAATCGGGCCCGCGCAGCTGCTACCTTTGCGGCGCGCGTGATCTTGGGGAGGCAAGGGAAATGAAGTTGTGGAAGATTTCGAGCTACCTGACGCTGGCGGTCCTGGCGCCTTGCTTATTTTTCAGCGGCTGCGGAGGCGGCAGCAGCGGTGCCACTGTCACAACCGTATCCCTCACCTCGTCCGCTGGTAATATCCTCATTCTGGGTCAGTCGACTACTCTCACTGCCACCGTCGTCGGTCCGACAAACACGAATGTGACCTGGGTGGGTTGCACCTACACAACCACGACCACCGATTCTGCCGGCAAAGCTACAACTTCGGCAGCTGTTGCGTGTCCAACGGACGGTTCTTTCGGCGCCCTTTCCAACGAACAGGCCACTGGCACTGCCACGTTCACTGCCCCTTCGGTTCTTCCCGATCCAACCAAGTTCCCCGGGCTAGCCATCATCATTACCGTCCAAGCCGTTGGGGACTCTAGTAAGCACGGCACGCAAACCATTACCTTGCAAATCGACTCCGGTATCTCCGTCTCGCTCAATCCCACCACTGCCGCCGTGCCCACGAATGAAAAGCAGCCCTTCTTCGCCATCCTCACCAACGACCTGAAAGGCAAAGGTGTGACCTGGTCCCTCACGCAAACCACTCCCAGCTCTACGACCCCCACTACCCCGAACATTTACGCCGGCCTTCCCACCTGCACCGTGAGCGGCAACGCCACCGGGTGCGGCTCAATCGATGCGAACGGGGTTTACTCCGCTCCCGCCGTTGTACCTACAAGCACGACAGTCCCCGCGACCGTCACCTCAACGCCTCAAAACCTAACCATCGTCGCGACCTCCGTCGAGGACCCCACGCGCTTTGCCATTGGCACCATCACCATCACGCAAGGCGGACCAATCACCTTTAACGGAATCAGTCCCACCATCGCTCCCCAGGGCGCCGTGTATTGGGACATCTATCTCAACGCTCCAAACATCTCTTCGGCTACACAAATCACGCTGACGGATGCGGCCAATAACGTAACGCCAATCAACTCGGCGGCCGGCCAAGTCAAGATACTGTTTCCCATTCCTACTGCCGCAGTCGCAAATCCTGCCTCGATTGGCGCTCGCATACGCCTCTTTGCCAATAATCTGACCCCTCCCATCTTCAACCCGGTCACCGTTACCATCGCCGATCAGGGCGAGCCTGTTACCACGTGCACCGGCACGCCCCTTCCAACGGGATGCAATTCGGCCGGAACGTTTGCCTACAACATTTTGCCCGTACGCCCGACGAGTTTGAATTCAACTCCGAACGACATCGTTCAGGGTGTTGCCCCTTCAGGGGGTACTACCCCTATAACAATTGACGGGGGTTACTTCGGGCAAGGCGGTCATTCCGCCCAGGTCAGTTTTCAGGGCACCACGCTGCTTGGCACGACAACCGGTCAAGGCCAGCCTCTTTCTAACGCACGGCAGTTGCAAGTGCAAATGCCTAGCGGCTTGATTAATTCAGGGCTCCCCGGTCTCTATCCTCTTTCCGTGAAGAGTGACTCGACTCCAGCCCCTTTCGCCGTCAATCCTGCGGTGACGGATTTAGCCATTTTCCCAAGCTACTCCGCGAATCCTCCCGTCCTCGTCGGCAATCCTGTGCTTGCAGGCGCGAACCCGAGCGCCATCGATATCGATCCCACGCTGGGCGTGATTGCCGTCGCCGAAATCGGCCCTAACGCTGGATCCGACATCACAACCCCGGGCGCCGTGCAGTTCTACAGCATCGGAAGTGGCACGCTGACCCCCCTCGGCGGTCCCGTGCCTGTGGGCAAGGCTCCCACCGGTCTTTCCATAAATCGCACCAACCACACCGTCGCTGTGGTCAACTACCGGGATCAGAGCGTAACCGTTCTGCCTATTCCTGGGGCTCCTGTTCAGGCACCGGGTACTCCCTTTACCCTCGATATTTCCGGAGTGTTGCAAGGCCAGGTCTCGCCCGCCCCGCTGCCGTACTCGATCGGCGTGGATCCCGACACCAACATGGCGGTCGTGGCTTACTCCTCCACCGCAACCGCTACGGCAGCAAACCTTGGCTTCCTCCTTAATTTGAACACTGGCAGTGCTCCGCCATTTGGGTGCATTAACGATACGTCTGGCAACAAGAACCCTGGCCCCTGCGTCTTTGCACAAGTCACTCTAAACACCGGCTCTAATCCGCAGGTCGCCATGGCACCCCACGGCCATCTTGCGTTTGTAACTCCCGGTGGGGCAGGCGCTTTGCAAGGCGTGGATGTTACCAAGCCATCCACTTCGGCTACTATTCAGTCCCTCACACTCGCCGCAGGCATCGTTACCGTTACATTGACACCCCCTGGGTCAACGCAAACGACCTTCTTGACCCCTGGGAACTCTGGCACTGTTCTCATCACCGGGATCCCTGGGCCCGGAACCGCGGCCAATAGCACCACTCAAAACTTCAACGGCGTCTACAACGTCGCCGCCGTCAGTGACACAAGTTTCACCTACATCGTGAACTCCACTTCCAGCGGCACCGTCACTATTCCCAGCGGAAATACCGCCACGGTATTCTTTAGCAGCCCCAATTTGATTTTTGGCGGCCTTTCCCCATTCACCCAAGGCATCGCCATCAATCCCGTCACCAGCACGGCCGCGCTTGCCGATCCCAACGCCACTGGTTCGAATGGCCCGCAGATCAATTTGATCAATAATCTCGACCAATCCATTAGCTCGATCTCCTTCTTTGCCACTTGCACGTTTTATTCGGTTTCGCTCCCGTGCGCCAATTCGTCTGAATTTGGGGGAACGGCAAATGTGGCCTGGCAGCCTTATTCGAATGCCATCGTTTCTTATAACTCACGGATAAATCAGGTTTCCATTTCCGATCCTGTCAGCGCAAGGCGCTATGCTTTTGCTTGCAATCCGGGTGCGCCGCCTGCGGCCTGCCTGGTTAACCCGCAAAATGCAACCGACCAAGCTACGTTTAACACCCAAACCACTCTGCCGGGAACAGGCACGGCCACCTTAGCGGTCACAAACGGCACGACCAATTCTCTGAAGCTTTTCGGCGGTCTCGCCGTCGACCCAGTCACAAACCAGGCTTTCGCCCTAATGTCCGGCAGCGGTCAGATTGACATCATTGATCTCGGCCCGTGCAAGCCGGTGCCTCCTGCCGGTTCCGGAATACCTGCGCCATGTCCCAATACATTCAACTTTGTCAAGTCCGTGCAGATATCCGAGATTCTTGTCCCCAGCCCCAATCCAGGGCCTGGTGTGATCGGCGGCATTCCCAATGCAACCGTTCCGCAGGGAACGCTCACCTCGGCTACTGACTTGGCCGGCGTGCAAGTCTTTGGCTCGGGTTTCGACTCCACCTCACAGGTTCGGTTGGACGGGACGGCCATCCCCCAGGGTAACGTCCAATTAATTAGCAGCAGGCAGCTCTCTGCCACCATTCCGGCTGCGAATCTTTCGTTCCCCCACCGCTATGCACTCGACGTAGTTACTCCCGACACGGCTAATGGGAGCCCACAATCCAACGCCGTAGACTTTTTCGTGATCCAGGCCGTCGACCTCTCTCAGGTTTGCACCAGCACTGGCGGCACCCATCCGAGCTCCGTGGCCGTTGCAGATCAACTCGTCAACGGACCGTTCGCCCCAATCGCGGTGGTCACCAACAGCGGCTGCAATAATATCTCGGTCGTTGACATCAATCCGACGGTGACGGTCGGTGGCCAAACAGTTCAGAATCCGAATTTCGGCGCGATTCTCCATACCATCGCGGTTGGCTCTGCTCCGCAGGGAATCGCCGTGAGCCAGCCCTTCGGCCTGGCCGTTGTCGCCAACAACTCAGCCGGTACCGCATCCATCGTCAATCTAATTACAAACTCACTCTCGGTTCCCGATGTCGCCACCGGCACGAACCCCAGCGGCGTGGCCATCAACGATTCAACCGGCGTCGCTATTGTCGCCAACACCGGTTCGAACACCATCACGGAGATCGACCTTGGCGTGCTTTCTGCGGCTTCTCCGCCGGCCACCCTCACCCCGGTAAGCATTGGTGGTTTCCAACAGCCGACGGCGGTCGCCATTGACCCGGATCGCGGCACCAACAATCAAGGCATCGCTGTGGTCACGTCCATGGCACTTATAAATGGCTCCGCACCTCAAGGCGAATTGCAAGTCGTGGATATCGGTTTAGCTACTCCCATTCTCAGCACCACGGCATTGACAGGCAGCGTTACTGCGCCGTCGACTGGGATCGTCTTTGACCCCACCGTGGGAACGGGGACGGCTAATCCCGGCGTGTTCTATGCCAGTTCCAGCGGCGGCAACGTCATCACGTCGTTTAATCCGGATTCTGGCGGCGCCACAACCGTAAACGTCGGCATCAACCCGACCGCACTGGCGCTGAATCCTGAGACCGGCGCGATCCTGACGACAAACCTTGCAGGCAAAACAAGTTCGCTCGTGGATACAACGTCGAGCCCGCTGAAGACCGTCAAAACGATTGGACTTCCGGGCTCTGGTCAGTTCGGCGTGGCCATTGACCAATTCACGAATATCGCGGTCATCGTGGACCAGGCCAACAACCGGCTGCTGCTCTTCGCAATGCCGAACTAGGCGTGCGGCGATGCCGAACCGGTGGCCGGGCGCGATTCGGAACCAGGTTGTCCGTCCATTGCGATTGCGGCGGGAACGAGAAGGACGAACGTTTGGAACCGGCTGATGCTGGTTGGAAGCGGCCAGCGCCTCGTGCTTTCTGATTGCAGCGGGACCTGTGGCTCGCTATACTTTGGGGTTTGTGCGGTGCCCGCGGACGGCGCAGGCAGGCGAAAGACTTTCAAGCCAATGAAGAATTGGCTGCGGTTGGTTTCGATTTCATCGGGATCACCCATAATAAGGAGAATAAAGTGAATTTGAGAATTGTTTTGAGATCCGCTGCGCTGTTCGCAGCATGCCTCGTAAGCACAGGGGCAGCCTGGGCACAGGCGGCGCCCGCGGCCGGCGCGGGAGCCAAGTCGGTGGCCATCATCAATCTGCGCGGTGCTATCGGAACCACCGCGGAGGGCAAGCAAGCGTCCGCGGAATTGCAATCGCAGTTTGCGCCGCGGTCCGCCGAAATCGACGGCCTGACCAAGCAGATCAATGATCTGCAGCAGAAGCTCCAGGCAGGCCAGGGAAAACTCAGCGAAGATGAACAAGCACGGCTCACCGCCGAGGGACAGAAGCTCACGCAGCGTCTCGACCGGCGGCGGAACGATTTTCAAGAAGACGCGACCGCCGCGCAACAAGAAGTGCTCGAGCGCATCGGACGCAAAATGGTAGATGTTTTGGACCGCTTCGCCCGTGAGAACGGTTACAGCGTGGTTCTGGACACCTCCGGTCAGAATTCGCCGATCCTCTATGCATCGAACCAGATCGATGTGACGCAGGAGATCGTTCGCCTCTACGATCAGGAACACCCCGTCAAGGCGGGAGCGGCAGCTCCGGCAGCTGCCAAGCCGGCTGCACCCAAACCAGCCACTGCGACGCCAACGCCAACAGCGAAACCGACTCAGCAGTAACTGGCTGGATAGCTCGAACGGTTTGTTTCGCGAAAACGCCTCCGGAAATCGGAGGCGTTTTTCTTTTGTCCGGAGCGCGGAAACTCCGAGGCAGCAGTTGGGACAGTGGCACGTGGTCGAACAATTCGTCACGCGGACGGACTGGCGACGGCGGCTCGCCGCGAAGGCAGGAGAACCGGGCGTCGGTAACGCCGAGAATCGGTCGTCACAATGGCCTGGAATTCGATATAGTAGGCAAAACATCGCAGGGAGGACTTTATGCCCCAAGTAAAATCGCGAATGGAAAGAATCCCGCGCCCACCGGTTTTTGCGACGGTTGCCGAGGAGCGGCGCCACCGCAAAGAACGGCTTGCGGGAGCGTTCCGTCTTTTCTCGAAGTGCGGCTTCGACGAAGGCGTGACGGGACACATCACGGCGCGCGATCCGGAGCGGCTGGACCATTTCTGGGTGAATCCCTTTGGGATCCATTTCAGCCAGATTCGCGTGTCGGATCTTTTGCTCGTCAACGATCACGGCGAGGTCGTGGAAGGCGAGCGGGAAGTGAACCTGGCGGCGTTTGCGATTCACTCGCGGATTCACAAAGCGCGCCCCGACGTGATTGCGGCGGCGCACGCGCACTCGTTGAACGGCAAGGCGTGGTCTTCGCTGGGGCGGCTGCTCGATCCGCTGACGCAGGATGCTTGCGCCTTCTATGAAGATCATGTGGTGTTTGACGATTACACCGGAGTGGTCTACGACACGGACGAAGGCGACCGCATCGCGAAGACATTGGGCGACAAGAAAGCCGGCATCCTGTGCAATCACGGGCTGCTCACAGTGGGGCAGACGGTGGACGAAGCGGCGTGGTGGTTCATCACCATGGACCGTTCCTGCCAGGCGCAATTGCTTGCGGAGGCCGCCGGAGAGCCGCGCAAGATTCCCCACGAAACGGCGAAGCTGGCGCACTCGCAAGTGGGCATGCCCATGGTGGGGTGGTTCCAATTCCAGCCGTTGTGGGACCGCATCATACGGGAGCAGCCGGATTTGTTTGAGTGAACGGCGGTGAGCCGCCTGGTGATTGGTGACTGGTGATTGTGGAAAAGAGTGGAACAGTTTGGGTGAGATGAGAGTTTCAAATAGCCTGCCCCTCCCCCTCCCCCCTTTTTTGCAAAGATTTGATTCGATGGGAGTTAAGTGGTGGGGGTCTGCAAAAGATGTGATTCCATGGGACTTACAGGTGCGAGAAAACGACGTTACGAGGTAAGGATGCAAGGAAGCAGAGATACTGCATGACGTGTGCGTAGTGACGAGTTGCAAAACTTTGGGGTTGGAAGAGGGCACCCCCTCCCCCGGTTTTTTGTAAGTGTTGATTCTGGGGAAGTTGAAGTGGAGCGGAATCAGCAGTTCTGGAAGTGTTGATTTTGAACGGGTTGGGGCAGGGCGACTTTTATAAAGTGGTAACCCGGGTGGGATGGAGGGTCTTGCTGGGATTTTAGGAACCGCGCTGGGAAGGCGCATGACTCTGGGGAAGACGGACAAGGTCCGTGTCCCAATCGACACAGCTACTATAACACATTGGTACTGATTGTCAAGTATAAACTATAAGTCTTTTGTTTGGTGAAAGTTGGGGCGAGGGAAGACCGTTGAGATTCTTTTTCCTTTATGCAGCCTTGGTTTTTGGCGTGATCGTTCCGCCTAGTGCGGCACAGGCGCAGGCTCCGGATGATGCGGAGGCAAATCCTGGACGACCTACAGTTTCGACTCCAGCTACGCTAACGCCGGTGGGGTATTTGCAGTTTGAAACAGGTTTTCTCGGCGCGGATCACTCGCCGGAGTTTTCCTCGCGGCACGGCCTGAACGAAGTTCTGAAGCTGTCCGTCGATTCGCGTCTGGAATTGCTGGCTTCCGGTGAGCCGATTGCGCACTACACAGCCAGCGGAACCACGGCGAACAAGGTTGGCGACGTTTTCGTGGGCGCGCAAGGAGTCGTCCTCTTCGGCGAAGGCGCGAAGCCAACCGTGGCGGCGAGCTATTTCCATCGCGCATACGACGGAGGCGCTCCGGAAGTGGATTTCGGGAGCCCAACGAATTCCGCGCTTATCCTCGCGAGCGCCGACGTGAAGGGATTCCATTACGACGCGAATGCGGTCTTCAATGAATTGAAGCAGTCAGGGGTTCGCCGAGGGCAATTTGGCCAGACACTTTCGATTTCGCATCCGCTGGCGGGCAAGCTTACGTTGTCAGGGGAAGTGTGGCACTTTACGCAGCCTTTTCTGCGCGGGCACGCGGTGGGGAATCTGTGGGCTTTGAGTTATGCGGTGCGGAAGAATCTTGTCTTCGATGGGGGATTTAACCGAGGGCTGACGAGTACATCGACGCGGTGGGAAGTTTTCGCCGGTTTCACGTATTTGCTCCCGAGGCGACCGTGGTAGTCAGGGCCCATCCGTATAGATGGGCCACGCGAGAAAAAGGCGAGGTCAAAATCGTTGCAGGAACTTGAGGCTGCGTCACACGCCCGTACGACTAGAACCGAAGAGGAGGACCCACCTATTCAAGAACCAAACTCGAAAAGGTGGGGCACCCGGCGTCACACGCCCGTACGACTAGAACCGAAGAGGAGGCATGGGGAATTTACCGTAGTTCAGTAGTTCACGGATTCACGGGAGAGCAGGCGGTTCCGGGCGGATTGCATTTGTCCGGTAATCCGACTACACAGGAGTTACCCCACCCGACCAAGGAATCTCCCGAAGCTGTATAGAATAGAACAGTACGCATCCTTGACAGTCTCTAACATTTGGCACCAAACATTCCCTCCCAATCATTCTGGGTCCCCCCAAAAATGGTCGCTACGTCCACGGAGGGAAGATGAAAGGAAAATAAGATGACACCAGGTCAAAAATGCAAAGTTGTGGGAGCTACCGTGGCTTTTAGCGTGGTTCTCATTGCTGGGATGTTTCTGAGTTCACCCCGCGGAAGGGCGGATGACCGCGACGACCGGGACGATGAGAAAGATCCGAGGATCGAGAAAGGATTCGACATTGCGCCGGTCCCGCTGAACCTGGAGGGGAAGAACCGGAAATTGGTGGGATTGGGAAGCTATATCGTCAACGCGCAGGCAGATTGCGATGGCTGCCACAGCGCCGGCGTTCCTACTGAATTCGCCATGGGCGGAAACCCATACTTTGGCCAGAAGGAGAAGGTCAATCCGGCGACGTATCTGGGTGGCGGACGGGATTTTGGAGAGTTAGCACCGCCGCCAGGTATTAATTCCGCGCACATCATCTCTCGCAACTTAACACCGACTCCCAAGACTGGTTTGCCTGAAGGGGATCACACGTTTGAAGAATTCCTCACCATCTTCAGGACAGGCAAAGATTTCGATCACCTCCATCCGACCTGTACCGGAGCGCCGAACCCAGGTTGCCTACCAAAGCCCTTCGACGGAGATCTTCTGCAAATCATGCCATGGCCCTTTTATCAACACATGACGGATCACGACATTCGAGCAATTTATGAGTACTTGAAAGCGATTCCGTGCATTCAGGGGAATTATCCTGGAGAGCCGACGGACCGCTGCAAGAAAGAGTAGCGAGGGCGGTTGACGGACGGAATGAGGCAGGGACTTAAGCTGATAAGTGAAAGCGCAAAACCCGTACCGGTAGAACCGAAGAGGAAGACCCACCTTTTCGAGAACCAAACCCGAAAAGGTGGGGCACCCGAGAAAAAGGCAAAGTCAAAATCGTTACAAGACGTTAGGCTGCGCCACCCGCCAGGCATAACTCTGTCAATAGGTAACAAAAACCTGTAATTGATCGGTTTGCGGTAAGACGACTTACCTGCAGGCGGCTAACCGGTGGAGACTCTCAATCCTTTGGTTAAAATGTTGCTACAGCTCCCATTCGCAAAACCCGCCCGTTTCCGTGCATCATACGGGCATGCGAAAACAATTGTTTTAAGCAAGCGGCGCGGACATCAAAGGCGAGCAGATCAAACGACTTCCTATCAAGTTCGTAGTTCACATTCGGATCAGCAGCAGAATTGCGCGTCACGACCTCTGACCACGCGGCGCGAGCGTCATTCGCGGCTTGTGCGCCATTTCGAAGAAAGAACTCGTTAAGGCATACGCCGAATTTCGACGCGTCCTTCTTACAGCGCTCGAGTGTCGAATAGATGTTGACTGCATCCGCGTTGGGGTTCAAAGAAAGCAGGACATTTGTTGCGCGTTCGTCGGTAAGCGGCGCCGCCCACCATAAATCGAGCATTGGTACCTCGTTGTTCAGTACTACTCATCCGGTTGCTGCTGCCGATCGAGCGAAAGACTCAACGGCCACGGCCTCGTCGTCCATGATGTCGAAGACGGTATAGAGCCTTGTGATTTGCATCAGATCGTTGACCTTATTCGTGAGGTTGAGCAGCTTCAGCTCTCCCCCCTGCTTCCTCACACTCGTGAAAGCACCGACTAGATTGCCCAAGCCTGAGCTGTCGATGTAATTGACATCGCCAAGGTTGAATAGAATATTTTTGTGTCCTTTGCTTAACAGGTCGCAAACCAGGTCGCGCAGGGCAGCGCTCTCTTCGCCGAGCACAATCCGGCCACTGATGTCCACAATCGTGACGCCACCTACTTGCCGAGTTTTTGCAGTCATGTGCATTGGCAACCTCCCGTCATGTGACTATGCTTTCACGGAATCCCGCGGCACTACTGTGCAATATGTGACAGCAAAGGAGGATTGGACTAAGTCCCGATAAACGCAGCCGTTATCGGACGAGGGGAAAACTCCCGATTTTGCCAAGGCGCGGCCCGATAGCAGAACGATAGGCCACGCCTAACCGTTGAATTCGAATAACAAAAATGGCGCGTTCTTAGATCGCGCGGCTTCTGATTGCGTCTAAGATAGCCGTAGAATTCAAAGCGCGGGAAGAAGTTGGCTTCATTCGAGGATATATAGCCTATGACAGACTGGTTCGCGCGCCCCGTCCTACACGTGACCGACGTTGAGGCCTCGCTCCGCTTTTACGAGAGCGAGATTCTGTTTGAGTTTCACCACAACTCCTGGCGGGAGGCGCAGATAGTTACTGTCCCCAATTCCACACCCGTCAGGGCTCGATTATTGGTTCTTCTTCGTGCGAATCCGTTCATAGCGCAGCCCAACCGAGCCATTTGAGTAGGACTTGCACTCTGTCAGGCGGAAATCGCGCTGCGGGAACTTGCCGGGGAAGCCGGGAATACCATCGCCCAATAGAATGGGACCAATGCCGATGTAGAGTTCGTCCACCAAGTCCTCTTGGAGGAAACTGCGGCATAGCTCGCCCCCGCCTCCCAGGTAGATGTCTTTCCCTGGGCGGCGTTTTAGCTTTTTCACGAAGGCGGTGAGAGAGCCGCTGACCACTTCGAATCCCTCGCGCTTGCCCGGCTTCCATCGCCGGGAGACTACGTAATTGGCCATGCCCGGCGTCTCGGGCATCTCGCCACTCTCGCGCAATTTCGCCGCTGCCTCCGCGGTTTTACGGCCCATGATGGTGGTGTCGATCTTGGAGAAGAAGTCTGCCATCAGTGCTTCGCCTTCTTTGTCGATGACCAGAAAATCGAGGTCGCCGTTGCGCCGCGCAATATAACCGTCAAGGCTGATTCCGAAACCAAGGATGACTTTTCGTGGCATGGCGCGATTGTAGGTAGACGGGTTACTTGCAGTCAAGAGAACAGGTGGGCGGAGCAGACGATCATCGCTGATTCCAACGAGGCGTTTCATTTGACTTTCAGGCGCGCGATATATACACACATAAGGCATCTGCAGTGATTCCAGCTAAGGCGCGGCAATGAAATATTCTCTCGGGCGTTACGTGTATGGATTGGCGGCGATTGGAGCCGGTATCTGTGCCTGGGTGTGGCATGACTTCAGCGCGCTTGGAGGCGTTGCTCACCGCGAGATTGTCATCTACATATTGGCCAGCATCGAAATCCTTGGGGGCGCAGCGGTTGCGTGGCCGAGAACGGCCCGAGCCGGTGCTGTCGCAGTGGGCGCAGTCTACTTCATCTTCGCCTTGATGGGGGTACCGTCCATCATTAAGCATCCGCTCGTCTACAATGGCTTTGGCAATTTCTTCGAACAATTCTCATTCGTCTCGGGGGCCATGATCGTGTATGCGTGTTCCGGTGCAGTCGCTCCGGCTCGAACGGCGAGATTGGCTCAGATCGGGTACTACTCGTTCGGTATTTGTGTGGTCTCGTTCGCACTGGAGCAGCTTTTCTATCTCTCTGCAACAGCAGGTTTTGTTCCGAAATGGATTCCGCCTGGACAAATGTTCTGGGCGATCGGAACCACCGTCGCGTTTGCTCTTGCCGCTATCGCACTGCTCACGGGGTTGATGGCCCGGCTCGCGGCCCGATTGACCACGGTGATGATCATGGGTTTCGGATTGCTGGTATGGCTGCCGGCGCTGTTTGCCAATCCGCATAGTTTTGCGAACTGGGCCGAAAGTACGGAAACTCTCGGAATCGCCGCGACGGCGTGGATTGTCGCGGACTTTCTCGGCCACCAGGGCTCAGGAGGGCCTGAACGCGCGAGTCTGGGTTAATGAGATTCGCGCTGTGGGGCATTCGGCCCCGCCAGTGGGCGCGGGAGCGGAAGGAGTTGGCCGATCGGAATTCAGGGTAAACGGGGATGGAGGCAAATTTGTGAGGCTGATGAAAATTGTGAAAAGCCGGGAGGGACAGACTGAGCTGGCAGTCGAGTTACTTACGGTAGAAAGTATGCGCAACGATGGTGTAGCTTTTATCGTGCATCAAGGCACGGAGCGTCTCGGCGGTCTCCTCGGCCATTTTATCCGCTAGCTCTCTGATGCCCTGCGCGATGGCGGGATTGGACACCTTGGCTTTGGAGCAGAGCAAGTCGATCCCGGCATCAAAGCCGTGAATGTAAGCCAACTTGTTGTCCGAATCGTAGCTTTGGATCATTCTGGTGACAGCCCACTTCTGATTCAGCCGGTATTCGTGCTTGAGAACGTCATCGGGCGTGGACATCTCTTAAACCTCAGCTACCCTAGCAGTCTGAGACGGGGACACGCAAAAGCAAATGGTACTATCCATTTTTGGACACATTTTCAGCATTTTGAGGGGAATCCCGCCCCCACTGAAGGGATGTAAGCCGAAACGGGCTGGAGAGCACGCAAAAAGGGCGAAGAAGCACGTATCTTGCATTTGACGTGAGGGCAGAATATACTGTCATTTCGCTCTGAAGCGGGTCGCACGGATAGGTGGGCGCAAGCCCACTTTTTTGTTGGGCCGGTTGGAGTGCAGTGGATACCGGCATTGCTCGGGGAGTCTCTGGTTGGATTTGGAAAAAATTCGGGAAGCCGCCGAGCGAGTTGCGCGGTCGGAAGGGCTGGAAATCTTTGATGTTGAGTGGAAAGTGGGGAAGCAGCGCTTTTTGAGGGTCACGATCGACAGGGCTCCGAAAGTTGGGGCGGCGATGAGCGATGCGGCGGGACAGGTCTTGGCTCCCAGTGAAGCGCGCGAGGGTGGGCAGCAGGGAGTTAGCCATGCGGATTGCCAGCGCGTGAGCCAGCAGTTGAGCGTGATTCTGGATGTGGAGGAGCTGATTCCGGGAGCCGCGGGATACACCCTGGAGGTGAGTTCGCCGGGGATGGACCGGGCGCTGAGGAAGCAGGCCGAGTACGAACGGTTTCGGGGACGGATGGCAAAGATTTCGACGAGCGAGCCGGTGGACGACATGAAGTATTTTGAGGGTCGTCTGGCGGGAATTGTGGACGGGAGAGTGCGCTTGGAGTTGAAGGGGAAAGTAGCGCGGACGGTGGAGTTGCCGCTGGAAAAGATCCGGAAAGCGAATTTGATGGTGGAGTTTTAGTAGAAGTGAGTAGTGGGAAGCGGCGGGACAAAAGAAAGAAAATTGGAAGCGGCAGAAATTTAAGGGCGAAAGAGATTTCAGAGCTTTAGGAACAACGGTCAGGAAAGATCCATGGCGAATCTGCTCTATCAGCAAATCGAGATGTTGAGCCGCGAGAAGCACATCGAGACGACGGTCGTGGTGTCCGCGATTGAAGACGCGATGGTGGTTGCGGCGCGAAAATATTACAAGACAGAAGAGGATTTGCGCGCGAAGTTCAATCCGGAAACCGGGCAAGTGGACGTGTACTCGGTGCATACGGTCGTCGAGGAAGTGACGGACCCGAAGAAGGAAGTGAGCCTGGCGGAGGCGAAGAAGAAGAATCCGACAGCGGAGATTGGCACGGAAATTATCGCGGCGAAACCGACGGATGTGCTGGGACGAATCGCGGCGCAGACAGCGAAGCAGGTGATTCTGCAGAAAGTGCGCGAGGCGGAACGCGACACGATTTATAACGAGTACCACACGCGGGTGGGCGAACTAGTGACAGTGATCGTGAAGCGCGCGGAAGGCCCGGATCTGATTGTGGATATGGGGCGCACGGAGGCGCGTCTGCCGAAGCGCGAGCAGTCGAAGCTCGAGACCTACAACATTGGAGAGCGGCTGCGCGTGGTGATCAAGATGGTGGATCGGGCGGCGAAGGGGCCGCAAGTGATCGTATCGCGCGCGGACGCCAGCCTGGTGCAGCGGCTGTTTGAGATGGAAGTGCCGGAGATTTACGACGGGACAGTGCAGATTCGGTTTGCGGCGCGCGAAGCGGGAGAGCGGACGAAAGTGGCGGTGGCGAGCCGGGACAAGGATGTTGATCCGGTGGGCGCGTGCGTGGGAATGAAGGGCATGCGCGTGCAGTCGATCATTCGCGAACTGCGCGGCGAGAAGATCGATATTATTCCGTACAGCGAAGAGACGGTGGCGTTTGCGCAGAAGGCGCTAAGCCCGGCCAAAGTAACGCGGGTACAAATTACCGACCCGGAAAACAAGAAGCTCGAGGTGATTGTCGAGGATTCGCAGCTTTCGCTGGCAATCGGGAAAAAGGGACAGAACGTCCGGCTGGCGAGCAAGCTGATCGGCTGGGACATCGACATCAAGAGCGAGGAAGAGAAGCGGCAAGAAATTGAAGAGCAAATGACGGCGCTGACCGCGCCTACAACGCCGTTGACGGCGCTGGCAGGAGTGGGGCCCAAGACGATTGAAAAAATCGAAGCCGCAGGGATTACCAACGTCGAGAAACTTGCCGGGATGACGCCGGAGCAGTTGATGGAGATTCCGGGAATCGGCGAAAAGATGGTGGACAAGATTTATCAGGCGGTGAACCGATTCTACGAAGGCGGCGCAGAGGCAGCGGCCGCTGCTCCGGCCGGCGAAAACACCGACGACATGGCGGCTGACGCTGAAGCGACCCCCGCAGAGGGAACAGTGGCTCCTGAGAGTGCCCAAGCGGCTTCGGAGACCGCAGAAGGTGCGGCGGTGGTGGAGGAGTCTCCCGAAGGTGCCGCGACAGACGGAGAAGTAACAGCGGCCGCGGAAGTGGTAGAAGAAAAGCCGGCGGCAGAACATTCTGATGGTGAGACGAAGGCAGAGGAAGAGCCACGACCATAACTAACAACTGGCCTCGGCGGAGTTGGGGCCGATGGAATTCTTGACCGAAGAACGGTCCATAGGACGCATGAGCGACGCAAACCAAGTCCGAATCAACGAGCTGGCCCGCGAACTCGAGGTGAAGGCCAAAGCGATCATTGACCTTTTGCCCGGGTATGGCGTCACGGAGAAGAAGACGCACTCGAGCTCGATCCCTGTGGATGTCGCCGAAAAGGTTCGCAAGAACATTTTGGGACAGGCGGAAGCCGAGGCTGCCGCGGAAGCCAATGCCAAGGCAGAGAAAGAAGCGAAGGAAGCTGCCGCCAAGGCCGCACGGATGCGGCCGACCGCTATTCCAGCGCCGGTAGCGGCGGCGCCAAGCGTGGCGGTGAAGCCCGCGGCGCCAAGTGCCGCGCCGGTTGCGCCACCAGTAGCTCCAGCGGCGAGACCTGCCGCTCCTGCGGCCCCGGTTGCTCCGGCGGCATCGGCTACGCCTGCTGCTGCACCCGTTGCTCCAAGGGCGCCGGTTCCGGCTCCTGCGGGGACGCCGGCCATTGTGCCGCCAAGTGCAAAGCCGGTTGCGCCTGCTGCGCCAACGACGAGAGCTCCAGCGCCCACACCGATTCGTCCCCCATCACCCTCAGGTCAGCCGACTGCGGCGCCGACTGCTTCACGGCCGATGGTTCAGCAAGGAACTAAAGCTCCTGTACGTCCTGCGGCTGCGGCACCTGGTGCTCCTGGGGCACGTCCGACAACTCCTTCTCGTCCTCTGCCAACTGGCAATCGCGGACCGGTTCCCGGAACAACGCCGGGAGGTGGACAGCGTACAGGTGGCCCGCGTCCCGGACAGCCGATGCGTCCCATGCAGCCGGGCGGTCAAGGACGACAGTACACACCGCGGTCTGGAGGCCCGGGAGGAACGGGGAGTTCCCCTGCGAATCGGCCTTTTGAGCAGCGGCGCGGAGCGATGCCCACGGGCACGCGTCC
>Ga0210402_10000886_pt1 | contig 32214 bp, 27 predicted proteins | sample IncBWC7MmetaG_FD_161055 | JGI IMG/M metagenome (GOLD analysis project Ga0210402, IMG submission 161055) | Forest soil microbial communities from Barre Woods Harvard Forest LTER site, Petersham, Massachusetts, United States - Inc-BW-C-7-M | ecosystem: Environmental > Terrestrial > Soil >...
CGAGATCATGTCGACGAAGTGCGCCGGCGAATAGCCGCGCTTGGTCACCATCTGCGTGTACATCAGCCCGACGCGCGGCTCGACGCCGGCATTGCCGCCGGTCACGTCGTCGATCCGGCTGCCCTGCAGTTTGGCGCGCAACGGGCAGCACAGCTCGTCGGTGGCGATGGTCTGGATGGCGCCGCGGTTAGTCGCTTCCCACAGACGCTTCTGGTCCTCGGGAAACTTCAGCGACGGATAGGTGTGATACATCTGTCCGCCAGGCTTCTTGTAGTCCTCGGCGTTGTACATCAGGTACTGGTGCAGGGTTTCCCCGTACATCGGGAAGCCGCGGGCGCGCGAGGCTTCCAGCGCCGCCACTCCGGTCGCCGCCGAGACATGCACCATGTAGAGCGCGGCGCCCTCGACATTCTCGGCCAGCCGGATCACGCGGTTGAAGGAGAGTTCCTCGGAGAGCGTGTTGTGGACCTCGGCTAGATGTTCGAAGTGCACGCGGTTCTCGCGCATCAGCTTGTCGTACATGAACATCACGATGTCGTTGTCCTCGGCGTGGATGCAGGCGATGCCGCCCTCAGCCGCCACCACCTTCAGGGCGTCCCAGATGTGGCCATGCGGCATCATCAGCTGGCTGCCCATGCCCGGAATGATATCCGTCGTAAAAATCTTCACGCTGGCATGGCCGTCCTGGATGGCATCGGCCAGCTGGCCGAAGTGAGCCGTCGGCATGGCGCCCACCAGCATGAGGTGGAAGCTGTAGTCGCAATGACAGGCATCCTTCCACGTCTTCTGCCACTGCTCGATCGACTGCTGAATGGTCCGCTCGTGCGCGCATTGCACGAAGTCGAGCAGCGTCGTGGTGCCGCCGTGCAAGGCCGCCCGGCTGACCTGCGTCGCCGGATCCGTATGGACGACGGGCTGGCCCCTCACCTTCCATTCCAGCCCGCAGTGGATGTGAGGATCGATGCCGCCGGGAATGACCAGGCGGTTGGCAGCCGACACCGTGCGCACCGCCTCCGGCAAGGTGCCGGGCCCGCCAACCAGCGCAATGCGTCCGTCCCTCACTCCGATATCGGCTGCCTGGGTGCCGCTCGGCAGCACACAGCTGCCGCCCGTAATGGCGAGATCCAGCATCGCATTGCTCCTGCCAGAGGGGTGGCGCGGGCGTTGGCCCGCCGCGATCGTTCGATGGGTCTCGTCCGGCTCGAGATCCGGCAGGTATCCTGCCGTGCGCCCCGACGACGTCAACGCCCAGCAGGCATCAAGCCCGAGAAAGCGTGTCCGGCCGGCAGGGCCGAGGTCGCGCCCGTCGCCTGCGGCTGCGCCAATCGGCAATCGTTCAGAAGATGAACTCCATAGGCTTGAGGCCGCGCCGGTCGTCGCTGTGTTGACGACCATCGCGAGGTCGGTTGCCGGATTGAAGGTGCCGCGTCTGGTCGAGATAAGCGGTATTCGACGGAGTGATCCAGGCTTTGCGGGCGGCGGCGCTCTGATCGCGGCCGCCCGACGAGGACCGGAGGCTCAGAAGGTCGGCATCGAAATCGTGCGTCGCGCGCTACAAGCGCCGGCGCCCCAGATCGCCGAGAACGCCGGCTTCGACGGCGGTGGTCGCAGCCAAAATGCTCGACCAGAAGGACACCAACTTCGGTTCGACGCCCAGAAAGGCGACTACGCCGACCTGGTGAAGACCGGCATCATCGACCCGGTGAAGGTCGTGCGCACCGCGCTGCAGGACGCCTCGTCGGTGGCGGGCCTGTTGGTGATGACCGAAGCCATGGTCGGCGAGAAGCCGAAGAAGAAGGCTCCGTCGATGCCGCCGGGCGGCGGCATGGGCGGCGACATGGACTTCTAAGTCCAGTCGATCCGAACGAATGAAGGGCCGGGGAGCGATCCCCGGTCCTTTTGCTTTAGCTACGAAGACATCGAATACGCTGCCCTTGGAGGCGGCCTCAGGTGCCGGCAGCGTCCCGGTGCGATCGGCTCGGCGGCAGGACGATGGTGCGGCGATTGGGCAGTGCGCCACTGTGGCTCGCAGCTTAGGACGCCGAAGCCTGGTCTTCCGGTGGCTTATCAAGCGAGACAATCACATCCTGATAACGGCTCATTCGCAGTTCGGCGGCCTTCGCGTTTGCTGCGGCGAGGTTGGGGCACGCAAACACAACTTTTGTTCGCCGCGAGAAGGATCAGTTGCTTTGACGTAGTACTGGGTCGGATTGGCATCATTTGTCATGCTTGGTTGTACCACGGGGCTCCTAGCTGTCGCCGAACAATTGCCGAAATCGAGACGGGATGGCCGGCTGTTCCAGGCGGCAACTACATCAGTCCGCCGAACACAAAGCGTGGTGGTAACGGGCGCCGCTAGACCTATCGATGATGCGAGCAAGATCGCCCCTACATCCTGGAGCCGACACGCGCGAGCAATCCTCGGATGTGGTTTCGGACCTCATCGGGTATGCATCTGTCCTTCGAGGGAGCAAATCCGCTATGCCGCACAGTATCCGGTTCTGGATTTACGTGCATCCGGTCGTGCCCTGGGACACTCACATGCGACGCGTCCAGCATGCAGAGGAACTCGGTTTCGATGCCGTCACGGTTGCTGACCATTTTGGCGACTGGGCCGGAAGAAGGATTCCATACTTCGAAATGTGGTCACAACTCGCCGCGATTGCGACGGCGACTACAACCATTCGCCTGGCGCCCATGGTCGCACAGATTCCCTTGCGCAATCCGGCGATGTTCGCGTTGCAGGCTATGACAGTCGATCACATTTCGGGCGGGCGACTGGATCTTGGCCTTGGCATCGGATTAACCGGCGACCCGTCCTATCGGATGATGGGGCTCGAGAACTGGGGCGTGAAGGAGCGTGTGGCGCGGTTCGGGGAATATGTAGAGGTCGTCCATCGGCTGCTGACTCAGGAGGAAGTAACGTATCGGGGTCGCTACTACCAGCTCGACGCCGCGCGACTGTGCCCGCGACCAGTGCAGTCACCGCGCCCGCCGATCATGATAGCGGCTATGGGGCGACGCATGCTGACCCACGCCGCGCGGCACGCCGATATCTGGAACTGCATGAGCTTCGCCAATACCTTTGAGGCACAAATGGAGGAGGCGCACCAGCGTGTCGTCGAGATGGATGCGTGCTGCGCAGCGGTCAGTCGCGATCCCAATAGCTTGCGGCGCTCATTTTACATGCACGATCCAAACGGGCGATCGAGGCATGGGTTGCTCGAGATCTACGACTCCGAAGAAATCTTCACTCAGATGATCGAGCATGTGCTCTCGCTTGGGATCCAGGAGGTGGCGCTGATCTACCCCATACGGGAAGAGCAGATGCCAGTGTTCGAGCGCATGTAATATTCTGCCGGCGCTCAAGGCCAAGCATGCGTCTTGACGCTTTTGGCTCCCGACTGGGCCACCGTCCACTGGCCTTTCTGGCTTCGTCATGCCGTTTCTCTCTAAAGCCCGACAGCTAAGGAATTATAACTTGAAGTTGCAGCCGTCATAGCTTCACATATTATGCAATTAATCATGTTGGCGCCGATAGCACGTTGTCCCGGCGGGAAAAGGGTCAGCAAGCGGAGCCACTTTGGGGAGAGACACCTGATGGTCGAACTTGCCCCGTTCCTCGAAAGTCTGGGTCTGTCGCAATACGTCGGCAAATTCGCCGACAGCGATATCGATGGTGCAACGCTGCTTGACCTCAATGAGACGCATCTCAAGGAGCTTGGGCTTTCGCTCGGCCATCGCATCCGCCTGATGAAGGCCATTGCCGAATTGCGCGCGGCCGGTGGAGTTACTCCGGCGGCGGTCGTCAGCGATGTACCGGCGAGCAGGGTCGCAACGGCGCCGACCGAAACCCGCGGCGCAGCGAGCCGGTCGTCGGATGGCGAGCGTCGGCAGCTCACTGTCATGTTTTGCGATCTGGTCGGCTCGACCGCGCTGGCATCTCGCCTCGATCCCGAAGATTTGCAGGAGGTGCTGCGCTGCTATCGCGTTGCCGTTGCAGAGGTGGTCGCCGGGTTTGGCGGCTACGTCGCCAAGTACATGGGAGACGGCGTCCTTGCCTATTTCGGCTATCCGCAGGCACATGAACATGATGCCGAGCAAGCGGTACGAGCCGGTCTGGCGTTGATCGACCGCGTCGGCCGGCTGGAGGGCAATGCCACCGCGTTGGCGAGCCGGGTCGGCATCGCCACTGGCCTCGTCGTCGTCGGCGATCTGATCGGCTCGGGCGAGGCGCAGGAACGCGGGGTTGTCGGCGAGACGCCAAACCTGGCATTCCGTCTCCAAGAAATGGCACCCGCGAACGCGGTGTTGATAGCAGAAAGCACGCGGCGTCTGGTTGGCGATCTCTTCGACTACCGCGATCTCGGCGCTATCACGGTCAAAGGACTGACCGAGGCGGTGTTGGCCGCGCGGGTGCTGAGGGAGAGCACGGTCGAGAGCCGTTTCGAGGCATTGCGTTTGGCGACATTGAGCCCACTCGTCGGCCGCGACGAGGAAGTCCAATTGCTATTGCGACGGTGGGCCCAGGCCAAGGACAGCGAAGGTCAGCTCGTGTTGATTTCGGGTGAAGCCGGCATCGGCAAGTCCCGGATTGTTGCGGCTTTGCAGGAGCGTCTCGAACGAGAGCGGCCTATCCGGTTGCGCTACTTCTGCTCGCCGCACCGCCGCGACAGCGCGCTATTTCCGGTCATTGCTCAGCTCGAGCGCGCCGCTGGCTTTACCCGCGACGAAGCCCCCGCGGCGAAACTCGATAAGCTCGCGGCGCTGGTGTCCCAATCGGGCGACTACGCCAAGGAAACAGAGGCCGTATTCGCCGACCTGTTGGCAATCCCGGCCGACGAGCGCTACCCGCCGCTATCGGGCGACCCGCGACAGAGGCGCGAGCGGATCTTCACGGCGCTCGTCCGACTGTTGGAGGAACTGGCGCAGCACCGCCCTGTGCTGTTCCTGTTCGAGGACGCACACTGGATTGATTCTACCACGCTCGAACTGCTGGATCGCGTCGCCGAGCGTATCCGCCGGTTGCCAGTGCTCATGGTCATAACCTTCCGCCCGGACTTCGACCCGCCCTGGACGGGGCAGGCGCAGGTGACCTCCATGACTTTGAGCCGTCTTGGGCAGCGGGATACAAAGGCCTTGGTTGGGCGCGTAGCCGGCGGCAAAACGCTGCCCGCCGAGATTCTCGATCAGATCATCGAGCACACCGATGGCATCCCGCTTTGCATCGAGGAACTGACGAGGACGCTGCTGGAGGGAACCCTGCTTCGAGAAGAGAACGGGCGATTCATCCTCTCCGGCCCACTGCCCGCGCTGGCGATTCCGTCGAGCTTGCATGATTCACTGATGGCCCGCCTGGATCGGCTTGGCCCAGTCAAGGAAGTGGCGCAGATCGGCGCGACGATCGGCCGTGAGTTTTCCTACGACGTCATAAAGTCGGTCGCGCGCCGCTCGGACAATGAGTTGCAAGATGCGTTGCGCCAGTTGGTCGAAGCTGGATTGATCTTCAACCGCGGTGGCCCGCCACCGACGTCGTTTGTCTTCAAGCACGCCCTCGTCCAGGACGCCGCCTATGGAACGTTGCTGCGCGGTCGGCGCCAGGAGCTTCACGCGTGCATCGCCAAGGTGCTCGAAGAGTTGGTTGTACCGCCCTTGGGTGAAGAGGCGGCGGTCGGCGAGCGTGCGGCCCTTCTGGCCTATCACTGGCTCAAAGCCGAGGAGTGGGAAAAGGCACTTAACTACACGCTGGGAGCGGCGGAGCGGGCACAGAAACTGTTTGCTCGTCCCGAGGCAATCAACCACTACTGGCAAGCCCTCGAGCTAATCGAGCGCCTGCCACAGACCCCCGAACGGAGTCGCGTCCAGTGCGAGGTCATTGTATCGCTCGTTGGGCTTCCGGGAGTTCTAAGGGATGAGGGAGCGGAAACGCGCCTACTTCGCCATATTGATCAGGCACTGACGAATGCCGCTGAGGCTGGCCAAACAGCGAATGTGGCAAGGTTGGAATCAATAAAGGGCGAGTATCAAGATGATGAGGCTCTCCTTGAGCGCGCGATTGTACGTGCCAAGGGCTCGGGAAACAGCTTGGCTGAAGCTTTTGCCATTGGTCGCTACGGCGGTTATCTGGGGCTGCATGGGCAATTTGAGGAGTCGCTCAATTACGTTGCGCGGACCATCGATATTCTGGGTGAACAGGGCGAAGAATTGCGCCAGGCCCGTACCATGGCGGCCGCGGGTCGTTGTTTTAGTGCTCGAGCTGGCAAGCTCGATGAAGCGCTCTTCTTCGCGGGGCGGGTGCGCGAGGCTGCCGATGCCCTCGACGACACCTGGCTGCGGGCTTGGCGGGCGATGGAGGCTGAGCCTCATTATTACAGAGGGCTTTGGGACGAAGCCGTCGTTGTGGCCGAGGAGTCGTTGTCAGTCGCGTGGGAGATCGGCGAGTGGGGCGTGGTATTTTTTTCGTCCGCTTGGCTGGCGATTGCTTACTCGAAACTGGGCCAGCTGGACAACGCGCGACGGGTCCTCGATCATGTCTTCAACGAAGCTCCTGCGCGCATCTTCGTCTCTCAAGCGAACGGGATACAGTACGCACAGATCGCGCGCGCCCAAATCCAATTGATTACAGGTGCCCACAACCAAGCCCTAAGTACCGTTCGCCAAGCACTTGCCGTGGCACGGCGAGGAAACTTCAGTCTCGAAGAAGTAGCTGCTCAACGCGTTCTCGGGCAAGTTCACGAAGCGATGGGGGATCGGGCCGAGGCCGACGCCGCCTTCCGCCGCAGCCTTGAGGTCCTCGACACAATCCAATGTCCTCCCGAACTCGCTCAAACGCTGTTGGCCTATGGCCGCTTTCGCAGAGGCGACAATACGCAGGAGGACCGGGCGTTGATTGAGCGTGCCCTTAGCCTCTTTGAGGAGATGAAGGCCACGGGATGGATCGAGGAGGCGCGCGTCGCCCTGGCTGCCGCATCACCGGTGTGATCGGCTGATCTCGCGCTCCAAGAAGTAGGCATTGGCGTCCTGGATGGAGATCTTGACGATGATTCAGCCAGTGTCAAGATTGCCTTCCTGTCACATCATAAAGCCCCTTGCTGTGCTTTCCTGCATTAGAATCGAAAGCGCTGGGGTACTTGCCTGACCCATGACGACCCAACGTGACACGCTCGGCTCACTGACGAAGGCCGACGGTTATCACGTCCCGGGGTCCACGCGCCGTCTTAGCTTCTGAAGTATGGTGTGTTATCGGTCGAAGTAGCCGTGAAGGTGTACTGGCGACGTCGCGGCTAAAGTCAGCTCACGCGGGGAGGGGCGGGTAATGGCGGAGATTGGACTGTTTGAGGCCATGTACACCGCTCGCGCGCTGCGACGGTTGAAGCCTGATCCGGTGCCTGAGGATCTGATCGACAAGGTGCTGGAGGCTGGGACACAGGCTCCTTCCGGCGGTAACGCCCAGAACTGGATTTTCATCGTCGTCCGCGACCAAGCTCAACGCCAACTATTGGGGGCGGTGTACAGGAAAGCTTCCGACGAAGTCGCCGAGATCTACGCCGCCCGCGGCCGGCCGGCTCACATGACGGACGAACAATTCAAGCGGTTCATGGATGCCGGTCGTCACCTTTGGGAGCACTTGAGGGATGCCCCCGTTCTCCTTGTACCGTGCCTGAGAAGACGCGACATGCCGGCGCGCGAAGCGCTCCCCGACTTCGTGGCAAAGCGTTACAACGCTCACCTTGCGTATCAGGAGCAAGTTCGTGGCTCCAGCATCTATCCGGCTGTTCAAAACATAATTCTGGCGTGCAGGGCACTTGGCCTCGGCACCGTCATCACGACCAACCATATCCTGTACGAGGGTGATGTAAGGCAGATCCTGGGACTGCCGGACGACGTGTTTACCTTCGCTCTGATGCCAATTGGCTATCCGCTCGGCAAGTATGGCCCACTATCTCGTCGCCCGGTCTCGGAGGTCGCCTTTGCTGATCGATGGGGTGATCCCTGGTCCGTTCATACTGCGACGGGGGCGTAGAGGTCAGTGCTTGTCGTTGGTTTGCGCTGCAGGCATTGTGCCGCTCATGTCGGATGTCGTGTCGCCCTTCCCGACGTGGTTGACGTATCAGCAGGTGGCCGAGCGGCTAGGCCTACGTAGTGCCAGCGCTGCCGCGGCGAGGGCTAGACGCGCCAAGTGGCCTCGGCGAATCCGAAATGACACCCTGGAAGCGGAAGTCTGCGTCCCAACCGAAGTGCTCGCCGCTGGGCCGCGGAAGGTGCGGGAGCGACGCCAACCTGTTGATGCCGATGCCGCCGAAGCCGTAGCGGCCGCTGTTGCCCCGCTACAGACTGTCATTGAGACGTTGTCAGGGGAGCTGCAGGCGGCCCGTGATTCCAACGACGCGCTGCGCGAGCAACTCGCGATTGCCCAAGCCCAGGCTGCAGAATCGAAGGGCAAAGCTGATGCACTTGAAGCCGCCCTAGACCGTGAGGTTATTGATCGTCGCGGCTTGCAGCAGCAGGTAGATCATGTTCGCCGGGAACGCCAGGCCGCGCAGGAGCGGGTCGTTCAAGCCCAGGCCGAGATCCTCGATGAACGACGTCGGCTGCAGGCTAACGAAGACTTGGTGACGCGGCTTAAGCGCGAACTGAGGGCGATTGAGCAGGCCAACGCACGCCGCCGATGGTGGCATTGGCGATGAACGCCCCTCTGTCCGCCATCTCGTGACCGAAGTCGCCTTCGCTGATCGGTGAGCAAGGGCTTGCGCATGGTGCAGATGGCTCACTCACCTGGGACGTAGACGCGCCCTGTTGCCGCAGGCAACATTGCTGCAATCGTTTCATGTAGCCGCCACGGATCGCAAGATACCGAACGATCACCGCGGCCGGCCAAGCAACATGAGCCACCAAGATCTCGGTGTGCAGGATATCGAACGCTTTCCAAATTATTGGTCGCGTCCAAGCGGCTTGACTCCCCGACATGCAATCATTCAATGAGCGGACGACTCTGAACGAGTCCCGACAGTGCTTAGTCAGCAGTCACTCAAAATGATCGCACACTTCCTCATGAAGGATGTTTCCGATGAACCTATTCCAAGCCGCCGGATTCCCGTTTTCGAACGTAGGCCTTTCCAAAACGTGGGTCAGCTTTGTGGCGCTGTCGTTCAAAATAGACACGCTGTTCGAGATGCATCGCAAGAACGCCGATGCTGTGGTTAGCGCGAACTACGTGGTGTTGGACGGCCTGAATAGATTGGCGCAACGTCAAGGGGAGCTGTTCGCTGCCACCGTCAACGACTACACCAAAGTGACCCGCGATGTTTTTGCCCGCGCATCGTTGGAAGAAAAGTCCTCGAGCCAGGTTGGCGCTGTGCGAGACGTCTACGCTTCGAGCGTTGCCAGTCTCCGAGAGCTGTCTGACATCGCGGTTAACACCAATGTCACTGTAGCTGGAATCCTAACCACTCGCGTCCGGGAGGCAGTCGATGAGTTCGGGGCGCTGCTCGGCAAGCCGGTTGCTACTACGGCAAGCAGCGTAGCGGCTACGGCCGTCGTCGCCGAACCCGTAGGTAGCGTTGATGAAGCCCCTGTTTCTATCGAGGCCACCTTGGTTGAGGCCGTCCCTACCGTTAGCCCCTCGGCGAAGACCGAGCCCAAGAAGGCAATGCCGCCCGCCAAGCACGGCCGGCGTCCTACGTCGCGCGGCTGAGACTGTCGCCGCATCCAACAGGAGCCGACATGAACCCGCACATCCCCGAATCCGTTTCCGCCTGGTGGGTCGACTGTCCTCTCGTTTCGATCATGGGCGATATGATGCCCCCACGAGACCCCAACGACGATGATGACGAAGACGAGGAAGACGACGAGGATGAAGACCGTCAGGACGAGCCGGCGGTCATCAGAGAGCCCGAAGGCAATTAGCGCACCGGGGCCGGCGCGCTTTAGTGCCGATCGACCGGCAACCCGACGGATTGAACGGCAGCTCACTGGCGGTGTTCCCTTGCAAATGCGCGCGCACCTGCTCCTGCCACAGGCGCGGCAAGGGCCACATCAGCGCCGCCAGCGTCATCTCCACAGGCTGCCCCCCCAGAATTGTCTCGACTATGTCGGGCGCCAGCAACGTTAGTCGCAGTATCCGGCTGGCGTAGGAAGAGTTGAACTTCTCGGCGGCGGCGACTTCCTCAATCGCAGCGAGCGCTCGAGCGCGCCATCGAGAGCGGCCTTCTGCAGTGGAATCAGCCGGACCAGAACTTCGTGCGCCGCCGTGGCTGCGGCGGCATCCGGCGAAGCCTCGGCCGGCGCCTGCAAGGGCTCAGCATATGATGCGTATCGACGGTCGATGGTATTCAGGGCGTCGAACATCGCAAGGTGCACGATCGCAAGCGCCCTCGATTGGGTCGGCGTGCTCGGACCGAGCGTCTGCACCGCCATCACGGCCGTCCCGTTCCAGTCGCTGACAGCGTCAGCGCGTGCGGCACCCGCGGTCGCCGCAGTGGCCAAGACCAGCATGCAAGCCAGCGATTTTCGCATGTCCACCACCGTCGGGACTGCGCACAGACGCTGCCGCAAACACTAAGCGCTGCAATAGGGCGCTCTGTGCCTTTTCTCACACTACTGGGCGAATTTTCAGCTGTACCGAAACATAATCTTGTCGAAGACTCCCGTTTTGAGTAAGTCTGATAGTTCGACGCCAGGCGTATGCATGCCGTATTTCACCGCGGTTGCGGGAGCGCCGTTGGTGCCGTGAAATGCCAAACGAGTGACCAACGGCCGATTGGTGCCAAAGGGGAACGCCATTCTGGTGCGAAGCAAGCCTCGGGTTCAGCCAAGATCGATCCGCTTTGGCAGCGTTCAATGCGATCGCTCTGATGGTAACGAAGCCTCATTCATCGCAGCCAAGCGTGTTCTGGATTTAGAGTGCATCGACCGGATGTACCTGAACGTGTACGTGCCGCGCTGCAGATTTTGCGGGTGCCCCGGCGGCTATTTCGTCCCTACGCCGATCAGGAAGGTCTGCGGCGTCACGATTTCGTCGGCGCTGTTGAATTGCCGTAGCGCGCCCTCGATCTCGGCCCAGGCCGCCGCACGTTCGGCCTCGGTGGCGTGCGTCAGCAGCTGAGAAATCTCTGGAAGCAAATCCCTGACGGTTTGCACCGCCACCGCGAGCGACGGTAACCGCCGCTGGAGCGGCGTCGCCTCCACGGCGACTTGGGAAAACCCGGCGTCCCGGTAGGCAGCCGCGAGCACAGCCGGATCGCCGAGCGCGAACAAGCCGGGATCGTCGAACGGCGCCTGCGGCGTCCCGGCGCGGCGCGCCGCAATCGCCATAGGCAGCGCGATCAACGGGCACTCGTCGGCCGTCGCCAGGACCAGGGCCGCAAACTTCTTGCCCGGCTTCAACGCCCGATGGATGCCCTCCAGCGCTCGCGCGCGCTCCGGGATGAGCATCAGCGCCAGCCGTGAGATCGCGGCGTCGAACGACTCCGGCTCAAGATCGAGGTCGCGGGCGTCCACTACGCGGGTCTCCACATTCCGGAGCCCTGCCTGCGCGGCCGCCTCAGCCGCCAGCGCCAGCATTTGCGCGGCAATGTCGGTGGCAATGACCGCTCCGGTCGGACCGACGCGCCGGGCTGCCGCGAGCGTCTGCTCCCCGGTGCCTGCGGCCACGTCGAGCACCCGATGGCCGACGCCGACCTGGGCGAGATCCAACATCCGCTCGGTCAGCGGCGCAAGGAGCTGCGCGCGGGCCGCGCTGCTGCGCCGCCACCCCATGGCCGCCTCGGCCGATCCGTACGTCCCGCCGGCCTGATCCTCCAGATGGCGTTCGGCTGTCATGGATCGGCCCTCCCTTCCTTTGCGCAAGCATAAGGCCCTTGTTGATTTAGATGCCGCGCGCCTTGGCGGTAGGCAACGCGCGGGTCGAGCCGAAGGGTAATCCCATACTGGTCACAAAGGAGGCGTCGGGTTCGGCCAAGATCGATCCGCTGATGGCCGCGTTCAACGCCATCGCTCTGATGTCCACGAACCCCTGGTCGACGCACCCGAGCATCTTTGTGATCTAGGGCAACACGCAGCCTTCGGTTCTCATGGGAAACAGACGAAATGTTCGTTACACATCTTGTGCAATTGCACAATGTCTGTAGTCTGCATTTATGCAGAAACGAGGGGTGCTAACTTTCGCTGCTCACAGACCATGGGAACTGTACCCAATTGCATCGGGCTTCCCTGTCTGTGTTTCCAAAGCGCACCGCCAGTCGCGTGGAAAGTGCGCGAGTGGACCGTGGTCTTCGTTTGGAGGGTACCATGCGGGTGATTTTTGTCTTGCCGCCGCTTCTCGTCGCAACTGCTGCGGTGGGCGGCTTGTTTGCACCATTCGCCGTTGGCGGCGTCCCGACTGACAGCAAAGGCATCGCCACCACCGAGCGGCTGTTCGGCACCGACATCCCGATCTGTCATGGGTCGGGAACGGGCGGCATGGCCCGCGCCATGCGCCTGGCCCAGACACGCACGGAGGTGCCGCAAGCGGAAATGCAGGCCGCCTCGCCGGCGGCCGCATTCGCCGACACAGATCCGCCGCTGTGGGAGGGTCTCGGCGGGGTGACGTACAGGATCACGGCCGCGAACGAGCTGGCGCAGTCCTATTTCAATCAAGGGCTCCGGCTCACTTACGCGTTCAATCACGGCGAGGCGCAGCGCGCCTTCCGCAAGGCGCAAAAGCTCGATCCTGACTGCGCCATGTGCTTCTGGGGCGAAGCGCTGGTGCTTGGGCCCAACATCAATCTGCCGATGCAGGAAGACGCGGTGGCGCCAGCCTTCGCGGCAGCCGAGAAGGCGCGCATGCTCGCCCCCAAGGCGACCCCGCGCGAGCAGGCGCTGATTGCAGCGGTTTCGACCCGCTACACCATGGACGCGAAGGCGGACCGCGTGCCGCTCGATGCCGCCTATGCGTCAGCCATGGAGAAGGTCGCGGCGCAGTTCCCGGACGACAACGAGATCGTGGTGCTCTACGCGGAATCGGTGATGGACCTCAGCCCATGGAATTACTGGCAGCCGGGCGGCCACGCGCCAAACCAGCAGAGCGAACCCATCGTGCCAACGCTCGAACGCGTGCTCGCGCGCGACCCGAACCATCCGGGCGCGATCCACTATTACATCCACGCGGTGGAGGCGTCGGACCGGCCGGAGCGCGCCGAGCCCTATGCGGACCGGCTGCGCGGGGCCATGCCTGGCTCCGGCCACCTAGTGCACATGCCGAGCCACATCTATTACCGGGTCGGGCGCTATCTCGACGCGCTGGCCGACAACAAGACGGCGATCGGGGTGGACGAAAAATATCTGGCGGCGACCAATGCGCCCATGGGCGTGTATCGTCTCGGGTACTACCCGCACAACGTCCATTTCGTGCTGGCGTCTGCCCAGATGGCGGGCGACGGACCCACCGTCATCGCGGCGGCCGAGAAGCTGCGCGGCCTCATCCCCGACGAGGTCGCGCGCGGCATCGCGCTGGTGCAGCCAATCAAGGCGGCGCCCTACTTCGCCCATGCGCTGTTCAGCCCTTCCGCTACCGTTATGGCGCTCCCCGATCCCGGGGACGCCATTCCGTACGTCAAGGCCATGTGGCACTACGCGCGCGGCATTGCCTACGTGGCGCAGGGCGATCCTGTCGCCGCCAAGGCGGAAGCGAATGCGATCGCGGCCCTCGAGGGCGGGGATCTCTCGTTGCTCAAGTCCGCGGGCGTTCCGGCGCAGGACGTGCTGGCGCTGGCGCGCACGGTTATCGAAGCCCGCGTCGCGCAGCGTCAGGGCGACAAGGCAGCAGCGATCGAGCGGTTCGAGCGGGCGGCTGCGCTGCAGGACGGGCTGCCCTACATGGAGCCGCCCTACTGGTATTACCCCGTGCGGCAGTCGCTCGCCGTCGCGCTGATGCAGGCCGGCCGACTCGACGAAGCGGAGGAGCAGTTCCAGCGCGCGCTGAAGCGGGCCCCAGCCAACGGCTGGTCGTGGTATGGGCTTGCCGAACTCCATAAGGCGCGCGGCGAGGCTGATCGGGCGAGCAAGCTGGAAGCGGAACTTGCCAAGATGTGGATCGGCGATCGACAGCAGTTGGACCTGTCGAAGTTGTGACCTCAGGAGAAGATCGTCGCCAAGGCCATCGAAATCTTCTAAGGCGAAGACCCGGTGGGAAGCGCCTTGCGGAGTCCGTTTCAGCAAAGTGTACGTGGTAGTGTGGTCGGTAGTGCTCCTCAGAAGGGAAAAACCGATGGTAGAACGCCTGGCTCTTGGGATCATTCCGGGTGTCGGTTGGCGAGCGTCGGAGATCCGCGCCGTGGCCCGCGAGGCCGAAGCTTCCGGCTTCGAGGCGATCTTCAGTGCCGAGGTCAACAACGATGTGTTGGCGACCGCCCAGCTGATGGGTGAGGCCACCAAAACGATCAAGGTCGGAACCTGGGTCGCCAACATCTATCTGCGGCAGTCCTACACCTGCGCCAAGGGCGCGGCCCTGATCGCCGACGAGACGGGCGGACGGATGATCCTCGGCCTCGGCGTCAGCCATCAGCCGGTCAATCGAGCCTTGGAGATCGACATGCCGGCGCCGCTCGACGCCTTGCGCCAGTACACGATCAAAGTGGCGAGCTGGCTGCGCGGCGAGGGGCCAGCGACTCACCTGCCTCAGCAGCCCGCCGTCCAGCCCGTGCCGATCTATCTCGGCGCGCTGACCTCCGCGACGGTCGAGCTCGCCGGCGAGCTGGCCGACGGCGTCATGCCGTTCCTGTGGTCCGCCGACCGCGTCGCGCGCAGCAAGACCTGGGTGGCACGCGGCCGTGCCAAGGCCAATGGACGTGGAAAGCTGGAGATGACCCTGGGACTGCCGACTTTTGTCGGGAGCGACATGACGACCTTGATGGCCGAGGCGCGTGCCAACCTCGGTCTCTACACGACATTGCCCTTCTTCCAGCATCTCCTCCAGGTCAGCGGTTTCACCGCGGAGGCCGAGAAGGCGAGGCGGGGGGCGGGAGCGGACTCGCTGAGCGATGCGTTTCTCGATGCGGTGTGTCTGATCGGTCCTGCCTCGCGCTGCCGGGAGCGACTGGCCAAATTCAAGGCCGCTAGCCTGGATCTGCCCATTCTGCTGCCACCCATCGGCGTCGACGGCGCGCGTGCCGTCATGAATGCTTTCAAGTCCTGAGGCTTAAGAGGGCTGCCATGCGCAAGGACGTCGAGTTCAAAAGCGAGGATGGCGTAACTCTGCGGGGTTGGTTGTACCTGCCCGATGGGGCCCGCGGTCGCGTTCCAGCGATCGTGATGGCGCACGGCTTTTCCGCCGTGAAGGAGAACTACCTCGACAAGTACGCCGAGGTTTACGACGCCGCCGGCCTCGGGGCCCTTGTCTTCGACAATCGCTGCTTCGGCGCCAGCGATGGCAAGCCCCGTCAGCACATCGACCCCTGGCGGCAGATTTCCGACTACCGTGACGCCATTACCTACGCCGGCTCGCTTTCGGAGGTGGACGAGAACAGGATCGGCATCTGGGGCTCGAGCTACAGCGGCGCCCACGTGCTGGTCGTTGGGGCGATTGACCGACGCGTCAAGTGCGTCGTCTCGCAGGTGCCCCTGATCAGCGGCCACCGGAACGCCCGTCGCTTGATCCGCTCGGACATGATCGCCATCGTGCAGGGCATGTTCGTCGAGGACCGCAAGGCGCGCTACGCCGGCAAGGCTCCCGGCATGATCGCCGTCGTATCGAACGATCCGAGTGCGCCATGCGCCCTGCCCACGCCCGACTCCTACGAGTGGTTCACCGAGACGGCGAAGCTGCGCGCTCCGGCCTGGAAAAACGAGGTCACGCTGCAGTCGGTCGAACTGTTCACCGAATATGAGCCTGGCAGCTATATCGAGTACATCAGTCCGACGCCGCTCTTGATGGTGGTCGCGGCGACCGATCATCTGACGGTGGCCGATGAGGCCATCGCGGCATGCGGCCGGGCGCTCGAGCCGAAGAAGCTCACGCTGCTGCGCGGCGGCCATTTCGATGCCTATGTTAAGGACTTTGCCGCGTCCAGCAGTGCCGCCCGCGACTGGTTCGTCGAGCATCTTTCAGGTGCCTAGGTGCGGTCTGCCTTGCCGTCTGCACCTCGACCGCGCACCGCACGGCATTGACTCCAGCAACAGTCCGTCGCCTGTGGTCTTGACGATGCGGCCACTGGACGGGCGATGTCCATTTCCTCCTGGCGAATGGCTTTCGGCGCTGCCAGCGTGCCGCTCTCGTCGCGCCCCATCAGCCGCGAGTAGCCCGCGACGTCGGCCGACACGATGGCGGCCACGCGGCACTATTCGGCCGTCATCGCAATGGCTCGGCCGCGCTCGGGTCTTCGAGGCCGGCGGCGATGCGAAAAAACGTAGTCGCTCTCTTGATATCCTCAGGCCGGGTGTACGCCCACGTTCCTTCCAGCCTGCTCTTAACATACTCCGGCGCGAGCCTTTGTCCCGCCGCGAACATAGCACGTGCTTTTGCGATCTCGTTCGCGCCAACGTAGCAGATCGCGAGCATGAGGTGTGGCTGTATCATCTCAGGCTTGTCGTTGAGCGCACGCGCCTCCCAACCAATGCTCTCGGCATATTGCTTCGTGCCGAAATTCGCAAAGCCCAGCATGTGATAGACCTCATAACTGCGGGGATCGCTCGGATTCAGCCGCAAAATCTGATGACCGTGTTCGATTGCCCGCTCGTACTCGCCCACTACAGCTTCCAACCATGCAAGACACCCGAGCACAAACACGTCGTTGGGATTCATCTCGTGGGCGCGCTGAGCATCTGCAATCGCTGCGGAATAGCGATCTAGCTGGCCGCCCAGAAGTACGCACCGCGCTCGCAGCGCGTAGCCAAGCGCATCGGTACTGTCCAGTTCGATCGCACGCGCGGCTGCCCACATGGCTTCCCGAAGGGCATGCTCCCGATCCACAGCCATCCGAAGAAACACGGAGATTCCGCGAGCATAGGCAATTGTATGCAGGGCCAACACGCTCCTCGGGTCGATCGCCAGCGCGTCTCTCGCCTCGCGTATCGCCTGATCCAGAAGTGCTCGATCCGCCGCGGCATATCCCTGCCACGCATGCGCCCAGGCCAGAAGACCGATTTCGTAGGCGCTGAGATTGTCGGGGCGTCGTCGGGCCGCCTTCGATTGCTCCGTCGATTCGATCTGTGGCGCAATCACGGCCACAATGGATTGCGTCACTTCCTCCTGTACTGCGAAGATGTCCTCCAGCACGCGGTCGTAGCGCTCGGTCCAGAGGTGGTTGCCGGTAAAGGTATCTACAAGCTGGCCGATCACACGAATCCGATTCGACGACTTGCGGATGCTGCCCTCTAGCACATAGCGCACGCCGAGGTCCCGGCCGACCTGCTGGATGTTGGGTGACTTACCCTTGTAGGAGAACGATGAGTTCCGGGCGATCACGAAAAGCGAGTGGAAGCGCGATAACTCAGCGATGATGTCTTCGGTGATGCCGTCGGTGAAATACTCCTGTTCGGGATCGCCGCTCATGTTCTGGAATGGCAGGACGGCGATTGACGGCTTATCGGGCAGGGCGAGGCGCGACGCGCCGGCATCGAGGGCGTCGAGCCTGTTCGCGAAGCCCTCCGCGTCGAGATCCCAGTCGCGCCGCTCGAAGCCCGGCCGGTGGCGGGCAACCGCTTCCGTCAGCAGGGACAGATTGTGGTCGGAGGGCACCTGCACACCCGATGCCCAGCGGCTCACCACCGACTTGTCGACCCCGACCGTCTGCGCTAACCGGCCACGGCTCAGGTTGAAGGTCTTCAGCACCAGACCGAACTTGAGGGCAAAGTCCGCGATCGCCATGTCATGGTTTTGCGCGCGTTGGGGGCAGCTCGCAACCTCAGCGCAACCCCGGCGCCGTCAGCCGCAACTGCCGCGGGCCAACACGACATGCAACAAAGTTCTCCAGCCAAGGAGACGGGCATGTTCAATGCCATCCTCGCTTTCGTAGCAAGGTTTCATCTCAAAAAGGCGGGACAAGGAGCAAGTAGCGCGGTCTGCCGGGCGCGAAGGCCCCTTGATGGTGTCGACCTGCCATTCATCCCTTGAAACGCATCCACGGGGGCAGCCCCATGAAGAGCAACACGGCTGAGACGCGCCGCCGATTGCTTGTTTTTCTCAGTGCGTTTCCAGTGTCGTTCTGCAGCGTCTCCAGTAGGGCCCAACCCAAGCAATTGGAGTTGTCCTCTTACTTTCATGGGGAAACTCTTTCAGTAAATGGAGCGCAACTCTTCGCCGACAAAGCCACCGAGGACTCGGCGGGAACGATTCGGATTTCACTGGAGGCGGTACCACCCTGGGTGCCTTTTCAGATGATGAGCAAGGCGTCGGCGCTTGCACATTATTGCGCGCCAGATTTTGCAGACATCGAACCCGTCTTTGGCCTTTCAGCGCTGCCCATGCTCACGGCAGCGTTCGACGAGGCCGAAACCCTCCTTCGGATCGCGAGACCTTATTACAGCTCTGCTCTCGCCCGACATGGCCAGATTTTGCTTGCGACACAGCCCTGGCGGCCGGTTGCGCTATGGAGCACCTTTCGCATTCGGTCAGTTGCCGACCTCCAGGGCATTCTATTCCCTTTATCATCCTATGTCGGCGAAAAGGCCGGATGGGGAAGAACCTTCATCAGATTAGGTGCACGGCATGCTTCTTTTTCTGAGGCGGAAGTCATGCTTTCTAACGGTTACACTACAAACATGAAATTCACTCGAGAGTTTGCCTACTTCACAGAGATCTTTTTGGCAGCACAGCTCAATTTCCTGTCGGTAAGCCGCGAAGTGTTTGAATCTCTAACTGAGGCGCAGCGACACGTCCTTGTTGCGACAGGTCTAAACACCGAGCTTTCCCAGTGGAAGCTCAAAAGGGAACTCGTGCACCACGACCACCAAGAGATCGCCGCGCGAGGAGTACCAGTTGCCGCGCAACCTCCTGCCGATGTGTTGGCAACATTGCGCACGGCAGCCGAACCGGACATCCAAAGCTGGGCCGAGTCTGTGGGGAAGGATGGTACGGCCATCCTCACTGATTACCGTCGGGCTGTCTGCCGCGAGTAGCCCGCGACGTCGGCCGATACGATGGCGGCAAGCGGCGCCACCTTATCGCTTCATAGCGGACGAACGCGCTGCAACCATCTGCGGCCACGATCGCCGCCAGTTTGCGCTGCTCACGGGCCACGGGAACTTCCCCCGTTCTCTACAGCGGATCGTAAGTGGCTAAGGCATGGTAGGCAATCCAGACAATCCAGGCTCGCTCTCTCGGATGGAAGTTGATCGTCGGGCGATGAAGGGGATGTCATCGCCATTGTTCAAGGATATTTCGCCTTCGATCGATCCGTCGGCCTGCAGATCGGCCCAGCCAATGCCGCTAGTCTAGTCTTTCGGCATCCAGCCGCATTGCCGACCGACCTCCTTAAGCGCTTCACGCGCGCCATGGACCGGAAATGTCGCGCGGATCGGTTCCCCGAAGTGTCGTGTGAAGGTCATATTCAGCACGGCCGCATCGAGAAAGGACCTTACGAATGGTATTCCTGCGCCGTTCCAGAGGCCTGCGCACAAATCGCCGGCACAGACGATCCAGTACGCTAACTGAACGGGTCCACCGTCGATCGTGTATGCCACTCGGGCGATGTCGCCGCCAAACACTAGGTAATCTGCACTCATGAATACGCTCGTACGGTCATTGACACAGCTCACCACCAGTCGAGCAGGCCTCGTTCCATGGCGGTCGTCGATGACACCCGAGATTTTGGCGGCCGTCCCGCTTGGCCCACCTTGGGCGCTCGACAGGTTGAACTGGGTCCACTCGCCTGCGATCGCCGGCTGGCTCCCAATGAAGCCCGCAAGCGCGATTGAAATGACTCGCATTGGCATTCCCCCCAACGGAGTTGCCAACCCACACAAGACCAAAATGTCATCAATTGGCTTCGTTTACAACAGCAACGGTGCGGGGAGACGATTAGTCGGGACGTCTCGGGCACGTCGTGAGAACGGCGCAAATGATAATGGTTGATCGGCTAATCCAGGGAGAGGTTGCTCAGTGAGCTACCTCCACCCGGACAACGCCTATCTTACGGCGCGACCCAGAACGTGCTGGGCTGGTAAAGGCCGATATATCCGCCGGGATCCCAGGCGTAGTAGCCTTGCTTGGGCACGTTGCGCACCTTGGAACCGACCACCACGGGCTGGCTGATGCCGTTCACCGTGCCGATGGAGAACACCTCGTCGGCATTGGTCTGCAGGATCCTGTCCCACGCCGCACGGCGAGCGGCCTGGTCGCTGGCGCTCTCCCATTCCCTGACGTAGTCGAGGAGCTTGCAGGCAGCTTCCATGTCGCACTTCTCGCCCTGCTTGCCCTTGGACTCGACGTACATGCCCCATTTCGGCCATTGCAGGCCGCCCTGCGTGGTCGGCGCGAACTCCTTGGGGCTGGTGTCCGGCGTCGGCGTCGCGGTCACCACGCCGGCATAGGCTGTCATCAGGGCCTCGCCGGAGAAGGTGCGCATCCTGAAATTTTCGCGCGTCTGCGACTTGACCACCATCTTGATGCCGATCTTCTTCCAATATTCGGTGATCAGATGCAGAGCGTCAGCGTCCTCTGTCTCCTCGCTTAAGCTCTCGACCACGATGACGGCCAGCCGTCCGTCGGGCAGCAGACGGAAGCCCTGCTTGTCACGCTTGGTGAGGCCGATCTCGTCTAGAAGCTTGTTGGCGAGCTTGGGATCGGACTGCGCCCACTTGCTCGCATACTCGGGCTTGAACAGCGTCGAGCGCTCCATGATCGTGTTGTTGGAAGGCTTGGCCAGGCCAATATAGACGACCTGGTTCATCTCCTCGCGGTCGATGGCGAGCGACAGCGCTCGCCGGAAGCGCACGTCGCGGAAAAGCTTGCGCCATTCACTATCGTTGGCGTTGAGGTTGGGATAGAGCGCAATCTGCGAACCCGAGCCCGACTCCCACAACCGCACGTCGACGCCCGAGTTCCTGGCGCTCTTCTTCAGGAAGGTGTAGTCGCGCATGTTGAGATAGCGCGGCTGCAGGTCGGCCTCGCCGAGTCCTGCTTTGGCCGGCACCAGATTGGTCGCCGCCTGGGTGAAGATCACCTTGTCGATGTAGGGCAGCTGCTGCCCCTTCTCGTCGATGCGGTGATAGAACGGGTTGCGCACGAAGACGTAGCGCTGGGCCGGCGACGGCGTGGTGTTGACCCACGGGTTGAGCGACGGCAGGTCGATGTTGGCGTTGGCATACATGACGTCGAGGCGACGGTATATCTGCACCCAGCTGCCGCCTTGGCCGCCCTTGGCCGACTTGGCAATCTCCGCAGGGTCTGTGTATTTGGGATGGAACTTCTTGAGGTAATGCGCTGGCCGGAACAGGAAGAGCGGGGCGGCGCGTGCCTGGCTTTCGATGAAGTAAGGATTGGGCTTGTCCCAGCTGTACCTGATGGCGCGCTCGTCGATGATCTCGACCTTTGGCGGCTGGCCGTCGACCAGCAGTTCGATGGACAGGCCCGAAGGCGAGAGATCCTTGTTGTTGGCGACATCTTGCCAGAAGAAGCGGAAATCCTCGGTGGTGAAGGGGTGGCCGTCGGACCATCGATGGCCGGCGCGCAGCTTGAAGGTGAACTCGCGGCCGTCCTTGGCATCGTAACTTTCGAGTATGTCGGAATGCAGTTTGAACTGGTCGTCGTAAATGATCAGGCGCGTGTAGCTGTAGACCGTCATCAGCGACGTATCGCGCGCGTTAGCCACCAGCATGTTGAGCTGGCCGCCCTGCCTGCCAGGACCATCGCGGCCGGCAAATTCCTTGACGACCCATGGTAGCGTCGGAATGCGCTCGCCGATCGGCGGCAGTGCGCCCGACTTCACCTGGTCGGCAAACATCGGGGTTTCCCGCAGCGTTGGCAGCGGATCGGCGGCCAAGGCCGGTCCGCAGACTAGGCTTACGAGAAAGGCCTGAGCGAATTCGCGTCGCTTCATACTTTGCCTGCCCCTTTATCGACGCATGCGCCGACTGATCAGAAGTTCAAGCCTTGCAGCATAACTTCCGCAAGTGAAATGTCGGGCACGTCTCCACTAATCGGGTTTGCCGTCGGAAATTCGACGTTCTAAACTGGGTAGACCGGGGGTTGAGCTGGCATTCAGTCGTCGCCGACAATGCATTCACCGCGCTTGCGAAATCGACCAAAGCGCCATGGCGGTGAGTTTAACCAAACGTCCGCCGTAGCGCGCGAGTGCCGGCTCCAGTCGTTCCTTACGATGCTCTTGCAAACGCGCCAGCGTGCCGCTCTCGTCGCGCCCCATCAGGCGGGAGTAGCCGACAACGTCTGCAGCTAGGATCGCCGCCAGTTTGCGCTGCTCTCGGGCCACGGGAAATTCCCCCGTCACCTACATCGAAGGTAGGACGCCATGAACGACTAGGCAATCAGGCACTAGGGGAGTCGACGGCGCTTTCCTTGACATCTCCTTGGCCGCAACTGCGGGACTGTCGAGCCTTGGAGCGACACATGATGGCGTTCGCAGGGGGCGCGTCAGTCCTTCTCGAGCGTCGGGGTTTCAAGGGGCTCCTTATAGCCGACGTCGTCCTTTGCTCCCTGTAGTAGAGCAAGGAGGTGCATCGCGTCGACGAAGGGAACCTCGAGTTGGTACCACTTACTGGCGTTGCTACGGTCAGAATACTCAATCGTCAGTGATTTCGGCACACGCGGACCGCCTTCAGGTAGGTGGACTGCCCGAATTCGTCCCACGGGCGGCAGTCGATTCACGCTCATTAGGTTGCCCCTGCGTTGATCATAGACCGCGAGTAAAGCGCGCTCGTCCGACGTTTGCGAGGGCCGTGTAGGATGGCCACGCGGACAACGGGAGAATCGAGGAATGTAGCCGCTGCCGCTCCCTGAAGTCAGGCTGCTACAATCCGCGTTGAGATGGCGGCCAGGCGCGCCAGCGTCCCGCTCTCGTCCCGTCCCATGAGGCGGGAGTAGCCGACAACATCAGCGGCCAGGATCGCCGCCAGTTTGCGCTGCTCACGGGCCACGGGAACTTCCCCGGGTTGCGTCTGCGGATCGTAGTAGGCCTAGAGTGCTCGGGCAAACTCATGGATTGCTCGCAAGTTGGACCTCCCCGCACAGCCAGCTCCCTGTAGGTTGCCGCCATTCCCCGTTGGTTGCGCTAGCGCTATGCTTCCGTCAGCGGCTAACGGATAGGGCCACATGTCGAAAGAGCTAGAAGCGTGGCTGACCAAGCTGAGCCTCGGCCAGTACGCGCCGGTGTTCCACACCAACGCTATCGACATGGATGTTGTGATGGATCTGACCGACGCAGACCTGATTGGGCTCGGTGTCGCAGCACTTGGTCATCGCAAGCGTCTGCTAAACGCGATTGCGGCCCTCCGACAGTCGCGCGCCGGCCTCGATCCCATCCATCCTTCAGATCCACTGGATGCCAAGGCCGAACGCCGGCAGCTCACGGTGCTGTTCTGCGATCTTGCCGATTCGACGGCACTATCGGCGCGACTCGATCCAGAGGATATGCGCGAGGTGATCCGTGCTTACCAGAAGGCCTGCGCCGGCGTGATTGCGCGCCATGACGGCTTCGTCGCCAAGTTCATGGGCGATGGCCTGCTCGCCTACTTCGGCTATCCGCGCGCCCACGAGGACGAGGCCGAGCGCGCCGTGCGTGCCGGCCTGGACATCCTCTCCGCCGTCAGCGGCCTGCAGACTCCGGCGCGGCAGGCACTGCAGGTGCGTATCGGCATCGCCACCGGGTTGGTCGTGGTCGGCGATCTGATAGGCGCTGGCGCAGCCGAAGAGCAGTCGGTAGTCGGGGAGACCCCCAACCTTGCTGCGCGCCTGCAGGTGCTAGCCAAGCCCAACACCATCGTCATCAGCGAAGGAGCGCGCCGCCAGGTCGGCGGCCTGTTCGAGTTGTGCGATCTCGGCGTCCAGACACTGAAAGGCTTCGCCACGAGGCAGCGGGCTTGGCAAGTGCTAGGGGAGAGCGATCTTGCCAGCCGCTTCGAAGCTCTGCGCTCGCGTGCAACAGCCCTTGTGGGTCGCGAAGAGGAGCTTGAGGTGCTCATGCGCCGTTGGACCAGCGCCAAAGCGGGTGAGGGCCGCGTGGTACTGCTCTGTGCCGAGCCAGGCGTCGGGAAATCGCGGCTCACAGAGGCCCTGCAGGAGCTCATCCTCACGGAGCGCCATCGCAGTCTTCGCTATTTCTGTTCACCACATCACAGCGAAAGCGCGCTGCACCCGATTATCAAGCAACTTGAACGCGCTGCGGGCTTCGAGCGCGGCGATGACGTGACAGTGAAGTGCCGAAAGCTCGTCGAGTTGCTGGCAGAGGGGACAGCCGAGGAAGAATTGCCGCTTTTTGCAGAATTGCTGTCGGTACCCGACGTCGAGTCCAAGGCGTTCCCGGAACTAACACCACAACGCAAGAAGGAGAAAACTTTCGACGTTCTGCTGCGCATGCTCGAAAGGCTTGCGCGACAGCAACCGTTGCTGATGGTGTTCGAGGACCTGCATTGGATGGACCCGACCTCGCTGGAGTTTCTGGACCGCACGATCGCTCGGGTCGATCAACTGCCCGTACTGTTGATTGCCACGTTCCGACCAGAGTTTCACCCGCCATGGTCCGGCCAGGCATACGTGTCGACGCTGACGCTGTCGCGGCTCGGCCGGAGCGAGGCAACTACACTTGTGCGACGGCTTGCCGGAAATACAACCCTTTCCAACGAGATCGTAGCAGAAATCGTCGAGCGCACCGATGGCGTGCCGTTGTTTGTGGAGGAAGTGACGAAAGTCGTGCTCGAAGCCACCAACGGCATGGATACGACCAGTGCGGGGGCTACGATCGCCACCATCCCGAGCACTAGGCCAGTCGTGCCGGCGACCTTGCAGGCTTCGCTGTTGGCGCGGCTCGACCGGCTCGGGCCGGCAGCCCGAGAAGTCGCCCAAGCCGGTGGCGCGATCGGTCGCGAGTTCCCTTACGATCTGCTGGTCAGCGCCGCTCCACGCGCTGAGGCCGAGACGCGCAACGCGCTCGATCAGCTTGTTGGCGCCGGCCTAGTATTTCAACATGGCGTCCCTCCGGCGGCCACCTATCATTTCAAGCACGCCCTGGTGCAGGACACCGCATACGGCACGTTGCTCCGTGGCCCGAGACAAGCCTTGCACGGTCGTATAGCAGAGGCGATCGAGAAACGAACCCCGGAAAGAGGTGAACGCGAGGCCGAAGTTTTGGCACATCATTTTGCCGAAGCCGGACAACCAGAGCGGGCCGCAGCCTACTGGTTGGCTGCGGGCCGACGCGATGCCGGGCGCTCCTCCAATGTCGAGGCGATCGCCCATCTTGGTCGCGGTATCCAGGTACTGGCGGCGGTCGCCGAAACTCCGGAGCATTTGCGGTTGGAGTTGGCGCTACAATTGGCCCTTGGGCCGGCATTGATGACGAGCAAGGGATTCGGAGGTCCGGGGGTCGTGGCCGCCTATCTGCGCGGACGGGAATTGGCTGGGCGCTTGGGCGACGATCGCGCGTTATTTGCGGCGGTCTGGGGCGCCTGGCTGTCGACCGGTCAGTCCCAGGGAGGCTATCGCGTAGCCCTTGTCGACGAGCTGTCTCGCGTGGCCGAACGCATGGGCGATCCCGAGCTTCGCCTGCAGGCACATCATGCGGCTTGGCCGACCTTCTTTTTTGGCGGCGATCTCACGCATTCCCTCGATCATATCCGCAAGGGTCTCAAGCTCTACGATCGCGAGAAACATGGCACTCACGCCTTGCTCTACGGCGGACACGATCCGGCGGTATGTGGCTTGGGCAACCACGCGGAAGCGCTATGGATTCTGGGCTATCCCGATCAGGCGGTTGGCAAGGTCAGCCAGAGCATGGTTTTGGCAAACGACCTCGCGCACATGCCGACCGTCGGATATGCGCTTTTTGTCACTGGTCGCGTCCACATGATGCGACGGGACGCGCCAACGGCATTAGATATCGGCGGACGCCTGGTGGCGCTGAGCCGTGAGCATGGGTTGGCGCAATATGAAGCAGTTGGCGGCATCGTACGCGGATGGGCGCGCGCACAGTTGGGCGAACCTGAGGAGGGTCTCGCCGAACTGAGCGCAGCGGTAAGCGCCTACAGGTCCTCCGCCCAAGCGGTCCTGAGCTTTTTCCTGGTAGCGCTCGCCGAAACCGAACTGCGTGGTGGCTACATCGACAGGGCAGACGCGACGCTCGCCGAAGCGCAGGCCGTCGCGACGGACAGACGCGAGCTGCTTTGGATGTCCCAGATCATGCGGGTCAAAGGTGATCTGCAGGCGACTCGGACGCCTGCCAACGTGCCGGCGGCGAAGCAATTCTATGACCAGTCTCTGGTGTTTGCGCGCGAGCGCAAGGCCATGTCACTCGAGCTGCAGGCTTCGCTTGGTTTGGCGAAGCTTCTGCTCAAGCAGGGCCAGCAAAAAGAAGCGCGGGACCTCTTGGCGCCGATTTGCAGCTGGTTCACCGAAGGGTTCGACACGCCCGATCTGAAAGAGGCCAAGGCATTGCTGGACGGGTAGCGCTGTTGGCCGTTGTGTCGGCGTTTGCGGCCTTCGCACAAACCGTTACCCACGGCGACACATCGAGCGCGTCAGCGTGCCGCCCTCATCGCGCCCCATAAGGCGGGAGTAGCCGACAACGTCCGCAGCAACGATTGCCGCCAGTTTGCGCTGCTCAGAAGGCTCGACCCCCGGGGGCGGGTGGCGGCGACCAGTCGGCGGGTAGTGAAGGCGTTCGAGACCGTTCAGTTGATGTCGGTGAAACCCTTCGTCGACATGACTAGGATCTTGGCTTCATCTGAAATCTACTCAGGTGCGTCGCGCTCACGACGGTGGGAGCGTCGGAAAATGTATTGCAGGGAGTATGCAAGTCTGCTTTGCTTCGTTTTGCATGAGTCAGAATGGCGGTCGGCTCGTGCGCTTTGCGCCCCGAGCGCGGTGGTACGCGCCGCCATAGCGGCAACGTACGAGGAGGGCACAATGGACGAGCTTACGGGGCGGCGCACGCTGCTGCGCTTCGGCATGGCGGGCCTTGTGCTTCCGCTCGGTGCCATGGGACCAACGTTTTGGCGAACCGGCCAAACATCGCTGCCGGATACGATGGCGTATCCTCCGACCTGTCGTGTGGCGGGGAACGATGCGGCCGTCGCTCCGGGTGCGGTGCCGCGTGAAGTCAAGATCTGCTGGGGCGCCAACGCCATCTGCCACGTGGGCCTAGCTGTGGCCGACGAGCGGGGGTTTTTCGCCAAACGCAATCTCAAGGTCGAAAAGATCAATTTCGCCGGGGCGACGGATCAGCTGCTGGAACTGCTTGCGAGCGGCAAGGCAGATGCCGGTCTCGGCATGGTCCTGGCCTGGATGAAGCCGCTGGAGCAAGGCTTCGATGTGAAGCTGACAGCGGCGATCCATGGCGGCTGCCTTCGCCTGATCGCCACGCGCGAATCGGGCATCACCAGCGTCGCGGCGTTGAAGGGCAAGGCTGTCGGAGCGTCCAGCATGGCCAGCCCGGAAAAGAATTTCATTTCGATCCTGGCGATCAAACAAGGCATCGATCCGGTCAAGGACATCGAATGGCGAGCCTACCCGGCCGACCTGCTTGGCGTGGCGTTGCAGAAGGGTGAAATCCAGGCTTTCACAGGTCCCGATCCGATCGTCTCGATCCTGCGCGATCGAGACCATCTGGTGGAAGTGACTAACAATATGTCCGGGGAATACGCCGATCGCATGTGCTGCGTGCTCGGCATACGGGGCAGGCTGGTGCGCGAGGAGCGTCCGGTCGCCGCCGCGATCACGGCCGCGCTGATGGACGCACAGGAATGGGTGGCTGAAAACCCGGATGCGGCGGGCGCCATTATCGCTCGTTTCAACAAGATGGCGACCGCTGAGCAAGTGGCGCCAATGCTGCGCAGCCATACTCATCATCACCACCCGGTGGACGGCGACCTGAAGAAGGAAATCGCCCTTTACGCCCAAGAACTGAGACAGGCGTCGGTGTTCAAATCGAGCACGGATCCGGCCAAGTTTGCCGAACGCGTGTGCGCGGACGTTCTCGCAACGTGACGACAGAGACGCACGACACTCGGATTGCACGCGGTAAGGGTGTCGATGATGGAAGGCGCCTGACACGTCACAGGATTTGGCGGTGCGGTATAGTGGCATCGGTTGCCTGGCTGGTTGCCGCGTGGCTTACGGCGCGATGGCCGGACGTCGGCGACGTGGGACCGGCGGCGCTGCTTGCCTTCGGCATGGCGGCGGTCGGTCTCGGGTTGTCGGCAGCAACCGTTGCAAGCGCAATTGTCGATTTCCCGCGACTGTTCCGAACGGGTCCGTGGCTCGTCGCGCTCGCGCTGCTGCTCGGCCTGTGGGAGTTGGCGACCGCAAAACTCGATCTGTTGCCACGCCCCTTCTTTGCGCCGCCACAATCACTGCTCGAAGTCTTTGCCGATGACTGGGCACGTCTTGCAGAATGTACGTTGAGCTCGCTGATATTGCTATTTTGCGGGTACACGCTAGGCGCGGTGCTAGGTTTCATCACTGGTGTAGCCATCGGATGGTCGCGCACCGCCAGCTATTGGCTTCATCCTGTATTTCGCTTCATCGGGCCGCTGCCGGCGACCGCTTGGCTGCCATTGGCGTTCTTTGCTTTCCCATCGAGTTGGAGCGCCGGAGTGTTCCTGATTGCGCTGGCGTCCGGATTTCCGGTCACCGTGTTGACCTGGTCCGGCGTGGCGAGTGTCAACGTCGCGTTTTACGACGTCGCACGAACACTCGGTGCCCGCCCGGGATTTTTGATTTTCAAGGTCGCGATACCAGCCGCGATGCCGTCGGTGTTCGTCGGGCTCTTCATGGGCTTGGCAGGATCATTTGCAGTGCTGGTCGTGGCAGAAATGATGGGTGTTAAGGCTGGCCTCGGTTGGTATCTGACCTGGGCACAAGGCTGGGCTGCGTATGCGAATATGTATGCAGCACTGTTTGTCATGGCGCTGATGTGCAGCACTCTGATTACGTTGCTGTTCCGGCTCCGCGACCGGTTACTCTCCTGGCAAAAGGGGCTGTTGCGATGGTAGCAGCGCCCCCGTTGCGCGGAGCGTCGATCCAGCTGGCAAAGCTGTCTCACCAATTTGTGCTTCATGGCCAGCCGCTACCTGTCCTCGACGTGATCGACCTTGCCGTTGGACCCGGCGAATTCGTCGCGCTGCTGGGCCCCAGCGGCTGCGGCAAGTCGACGTTACTGCGTCTCATCGCCGGGCTGGAACGCCCGTACTCGGGTCGCGTCTTCGTGGACAAACAGCAGATCGGCGTACCCGACCCCTCCCGAATCCTGGTGTTTCAGGACCCGACGCTATACCCGTGGCGCACAGTACGGCAGAACGTGACGGTTGGCCTGGAAGCCCGCGGGTTGTTACGAGCGCGTAGCGCGCGCGTCGATGACGTGCTCAGGCAGGTTGGGCTCAACGGATTCGAGGGCGCCTGGCCGCACCAGCTTTCTGGCGGTATGGCGCAGCGTGTCGCGCTAGCAAGGGCTCTCGTAAACGAACCGTCCGTGCTGCTCATGGACGAGCCGCTCGCCAACCTGGATGGTCTGACCCGCATCGCCATGCAGTCCGAATTGATGGCGCTATGGGAACAGCAGCGGTTCACGGCATTTCTCGTAACCCATGATCTGGATGAGGCATTATACTTGGCCGGACGGGTGCTGGTGCTAAGTCCGCGGCCGGCACAAATTCTGGCGGAAGTTCCGGTTGATCTGCCTTACCCGCGGCAGCGTGGAAGTGTGCGTTTCGCGGAGTTGCGCCAGCAGGTGTTGGGAGAACTTGGACTGCGGGAGCACTGGTGAGCCACTGGAGCGAGCCCGAACAATGTCGATCGAGATCACGGATTGCCTGCGCTCTCTGGGGCTCGAGCAATATGAGCCGGCGTTCCGCGCTAACGATGTGGACGCGGAGGTACTTTCGAAGCTGACAGCCGAGGACCTGATCAGCATCGGCGTGACCTCAGTCGGGCATCGCCGGAAGCTGCTCCAGGCCATTGCTGCGCTCGGTGGTGAGCTGCCTAACCCGCCATCACAGAGCGATGTTGCAGCGCCCGCCGATGCCGAACGCCGACAACTCACAATGATGTTTTGCGACTTGGTGGGCTCTACACCGCTTTCGTCACGACTCGATCCGGAAGACTATCGCGAGATTATCACCCAGTATCATCGTACAGTCGCAGCGACTATCGGCAAGTTCGATGGGTTTGTCGCGAAATACATGGGCGACGGCATCCTCGTCTACTTTGGTTACCCACAAGCCCATGAAGACGACGCTGAGCGGGCGATTCGAGCCGGGTTGGAATCGATCGCCATGGTCAGCCAGCTCGATATGGAGGCCGCTGAGTTGGGCTTCCAAGAGCGTCGCCAGTTCAACAGCCAATTGCACTCTTCGGCGACCGGCTCCCGAGCAGCTTCCGCCAGCAATATTGGTGACCGGCGCGGCCAGCTATACCCAGAAATTAGCCCTGCCTCGGGGCGCCGAACTACGCGTGGAGCTCCTGGACGTCACCCAATTGCCCGCCGGCGAAATCTTGGCCGAGCAGGTAGTGCGCAGCGGCTGGCAGGTGCCGATCCCCTTTGCGCTGCGCGTGCCCAAAGACATGAAGTTGGACAACCGCAAGCTCGTCTTGACCGCACGACTGGTAGTTCTGCATCAGGTCCTGTTCCAGCTCGCGCAGCCGCGGGCCATCGCGTTCGCTGACTTGGGCCATCCGATCGAGTTGTTGCTCGGTCAAGTCGAGGCGCCTAAGCGCTGAATCAGGCGGTGCGGGTTTAGAGACCATCCAAGTTTAACCCACTGGGCTGGTCCACAAAACCCGAGCACTTCATTTCGCCCAATGGCTAATTCAAATCCTTGGCTCACTTTCCCAATGTCACCCGGTCGTCAAAGCCTTCAAATGAGGAAGCCGCGAGAACATTGGACATCTGTTTCCAACTTTCGCCTCAACATTTTCGGCCCTTGCCCCGTATACTGTGAGGCGTCGTGCCTCCATGGAGAGCACCGCTAGCGGGCTGGGCGACATTTAGGCAGATTTCGGAGAACATTGGATCCGGGTTTCCAATCCTCCGCCATTAACCCCCATGCGAACAGTCTCTCCGGCTCCGGCCGGCCCCTCAAAAGCAAAATAACGGCGGCACTCTCTCCCAAAGCTCCTGACTTCCTATTGCTGCCTTGGGGCCTGTCCGGTCTCTCTTGGGCCGTTTCTCTCCAAAGTTCATGACTCCGCGAATTAGTACGGAATTTGTAGACGACTGTTTCGACAGCCATTTGGGGCGCCGCCCAACTTGGTGTTTGCAATTGACTTTTGGTCGTGCGGTGGAAACAGAGAAATCGGCCGCGTGACGCGCCGCTCCCACAGGCTGGTAGGCGGGTGGCTCGGCCCCAACAACAGCCGCAAGAAAACCAGCTGGCCATGTGTTCAAGGTGGCGATTCCATTGAGCCATCGGTTTTCGGCGCCTAATCGAGCGCCCCGGGGGGAAGCCCGCAGCGACCCACATCGCGAAGCCCTGAGGATTATTGCCGGAAACACGCCAGGGTGGGCCCAAGAATGCCAACGGCGGGCGGTCTTTGGACATGGTAAGGTGTATCGTGCAAGAGTAGTTCAACTTAAAGCGCGGGCCAATCGCCTTGCCATCGATACTGACTATTAATGGGCTGACGATGCCCGACGACTTTCCTTCGGCGGCGTTCGAGCGCATCTGGGCGAAAATCAATCCCTTGTCTACAACGCGCAATTCTCTGTACCTCGAATTCAACAGCGCGTGGAACGCACTCGCGCACAGATATCTTGCGATGGTGGATCATGGAGAGGGCTTTACGGCCTCTGTGATCGCTGACGGAACCAGTCCCAAGCCAGAACGCCGCCACTACCAAGAACAATGCCTCTTCGACTTCTTCTCCTCAGGGTTTTCCGCTTTTGACGCATTCTTCTATGCGACGTTCGCAGTCGGGGCTCTGATTGACGCGGTGGCGTTCCCGATGACGACCGCCAGGGGGCGGTCTTTTATCCGGCTGCGGGGGGAGGAACCTTTGTCGGCGGTCTGGGCCAAGGCCTCGAGCCGGTAGGCCAACCGGCGCTCCAGGTAGCCCCTATTGGTTACGGGGGCCTC
>Ga0210402_10000887_pt1 | contig 32181 bp, 27 predicted proteins | sample IncBWC7MmetaG_FD_161055 | JGI IMG/M metagenome (GOLD analysis project Ga0210402, IMG submission 161055) | Forest soil microbial communities from Barre Woods Harvard Forest LTER site, Petersham, Massachusetts, United States - Inc-BW-C-7-M | ecosystem: Environmental > Terrestrial > Soil >...
GCGAATCTCAGCCTGGAGCGTCTCGTCCATGCAGTACCTCCTTCGTACTGCTGAACAAGGTAGGTCTATATAGTATCAATGTCAATATGTCATACAACATACCGACCTTCAAATGTCCAAACTCCAGGCCCCCGCCTTCAGGCGGGGGAAAACTGGGTCCGTTCAAATTTCGAAGCCCGCTTCAGCGGGCGATAGAAATCGCGATGACTGCTCTCTTTCGTCCGTTGGGCGATCGGATTGGCGAGTCCAGCCTACGTTGCGGCGCACCCCGCGTGGAGTCGACTAATGGACTCGTGGAGTCGACCCAGTGGACTCGTGGAGTCGACTAGTTGACTCGTGGAGTCCACCTAGTGAGGTCGTGGAGTCCACTAGTTGACTCATGGAGTCCACCTAGTGAGGTCGTGGAGTCGACTAGTGGACTCGTGGAGTCCACCTAGTGAGGTCGTGGAGTCGACTAGTGGACTCGTGGAGTCCACCTAGTGAGATCGTGGAGTCGACTAGTGGACTCGCGGAGTCGACTAGTGGACTCATGGAGTCCACTCATGAAGGGCTCTGCGAGTGCGTGAGCACCATTTCTGGTGAGTTGAGAAGGCTCCGAGCCCATCCATGAGGCTCACCGGAGAGCATCGAATCCTCCCGAGGTTCTCGATCCTACCGGTCCTGCCGCCAGCGGAGCATGTCCAACGTCCTCCCTTGGTGTTACGACCTCGTGGCGTGCCACGACAGCCGGGTTACCCGGACCGCCCTTGATCAGGAGCCTGGGCATGGGGCACTCGTACGCGTGCCGGTCGTCTGTGACGGCGCCTTGCCAAGGCGCAGCGATCCCGGTCCGGCGTCGACGCCGTTCGGCCTTGCGGGTCGTCTGCATCTGGTTGCGTCCGTCACGCAGGAGGAGAGTCGTGAGAGATGGATATCCCTACCCAGGTAAAAAGCTGCACACTATAGTTGTCACTCCCGAGAGGAGGGAGGGGGCCGGAGAGGACGTGACAAGTAAAGTTGTCACAGGTCGAAGGGGCGAAAACGCGCGCTCCGCGGACGTTTTGCAGATCGACGGGCTGATATCGAAGATCTGCCGGCTGATCTTGCAGATCAAACCGTTTGATATCGCAAATCTGCCGGCGGATCCTGCAGATCGAACGGTTTGATGGCGAAAATCTGCCGGCGGATCTTGCAGATCGAACCGATTGATAGCGAAAATCTCCCGGCGGATCCTGCAACTCAAAAGGTAGGCGAGCTATCTTCCACCGATGGCATCCACCACCAGATCGCTCAGCGACGCCCCCGATCGCGGGCCGCGAGAGCTTTGGCGGTCGAGACAGGCGTGCGGCGCTCGGCCCTGCGGAGCAATCGCGTAAACGCCTCGCGGCCGGCAGGGTCATTCATAGGGCGGCTCTCACGGTATGCTTCCGCAAGAGCGGCTCGGCGAACAAAGGAGCTACGCGTCTCGCCCGTCCTGCGTGCCGCGGCGTCAATGATCCGGAGATCAGTCTCGGGCAGAGAGACGAGAACCTTGCGCATCCCAATAGTATATCTACGGATCTGCGAATCCGTGCCCCTTCGCGCCTTCGCGTACGATCGACGCTCGCAGGAAGTGGTCATTTCGGGTGCGTTAGACTGCATTTCTCACGCTCTCACTTGAGTCGTCGGCACCCTGTTACCCGTCGAGAGCGTGGTAGTGCTCAAGACGGCTGTGAGAAAAGCGGGTTAGCAGGCTCTGGACCTACCCGAAGAGGCTCTGAGCCTACCCAGGTAGGCTTTTTCCGACCCCCAGGAGGCTCTGAGCCTACCCGAAGAGGCTTTAAGCCTCTTCCGTAGATCCATGGATCTATTCGAAAGCAGAAAAAGCCTCGACAGTAGATCCATGGATGCCATGAAGAAGCGAATTTCGCTCTGCAGGAGCCGATTGGCCGGACGGAATTGGCTAGAAGCCTATTCGGTAGATCCCGGGATCTACTCGGTGCGAAAAAAAACCTCTTCCGTAGATCCACGGATCTACACCACAGCCGATTCGACCTTCAGGCACGCCGGAACGCCCACCCCGTCACGAGATCGCCGGCCACTGCATCGCCATCGACAGTCCCGGCATTCCCGCCAGCTCCTCGGCGTGCGCAGAAACCACATCTTCCAGCTCCCGCGTCAGCACCGCATCGACCGACGTCCCCTCCCGCCGCGCCAGAGCCCTGAGCATGTCCCGCTGATACCGCGGGACTCGCGCCCGCAGTTCCACCAGCCGGATCGCCTCCGGCAGCACCGACCGGGCATCCTTCCCGAGCGCAGCTTCGATGACGGACTGCTCCCACTTCTGCATCGCCACCGCCACCAGCTCCTCGCGCGTCATCCGCTCCCCGAGCGCCGTCCAAACCGCTACAATCGCCCCATCCTCGATCTCCCGTTTCAGCTCCTTGAGGGTGAACCCAAGCAGATCCGCCGCCGTCATGAGGGCGAAGTTGGGACGGGGAGAGAGGAAGATGTGACGGATGCGGGAGCGGGTGGTTTCGTCCATGAAGGTCTCCGTGCGATTACTCACATATGATTAATCCAAGCGGCTCATTTGTCAATAGCAGGAAGCGATGACAGAAGAGATTCGGCGTGAAGGCGAAATCTTCGGTCCTCATCTCCGTGAGCTCCGGCTTGCTCGCGGTTTGACCCAGACCGACCTCGCCGACCGGTCCCGCTCCAACCTCCAGTTCATCAGCAAGTTGGAACGTGGTACGACGACACCTACCCTCGGGATGCTGCTGCGGCTGGCGGAAGCTCTCGATTGCCGTGTAGCGAGACTCGTCGACGTATTCGACCGCGGTCCTTGGGTGTCACCGAAGTCCCGGAAGGACTGACATTTTTGTTAGTTTAGTTGTTAGACAAAAGTTACCAGCAGCTAGTCGGCTGAACGGCTCGGTTCGGATGACGCCACTTCGAGTGCCTTGCTGAATCTGAGAGAACGGCGTACGTTGCTGCAACGAAGATCTCGGCTGGGGGTTCGGATGAGAAGACGACGGCACTCAGTGGCATTCGTGGCGGTTGCTTTGCTTTTCGCGACGCAAGCCCTTCGGGGGCAAGCTTCGAAGGCCTCGACAGGTGTGGTTTGGAAGCCGCCTGTTATCCCAATCTCAATTTCACTTGGGCCTAGCGGCTTTGACGTTTCGTTTTCGGCTGGGTTCGATACGCCATACGGGTCCTTTTCGGTTTCGGGTCCAATTGATGCGACGAAACTCGAACCGGTAAACACTTACTTCATTGTTAGAAAGGGTAATGTAGAGAAAATCTACTGCATTGGTACGCACGGCAAGCTCAGGCTCAAGGCGAGCGGAAAGCACACAGTCGAGCTTAGCAGCTACAAGGATCACGTGAATGCGGTAGTTGTGGATATCAAGTCACAGAGCGGCACGATCAATTTAGAATTCACCGCAGATGAATCGACTCTAGAGCTGGCGCGCATTAGGGGTGGAATGGTTGATATGGTGCTGCGAAAGACCGGAGAGATGGTGGCCGACGCCCCTTTTCGCGACACGGTGATCAGTCCGAACCAAGTCGAGAGAATCACCTTCGGAACTGTCGATGCCACCGATCTCATCGCAATTTGTGTTGAATACAGGGATCAAAAAACGCGAAAGCGCATCTCGTTAGTTGGTGAAGGTCAGTCCCGACTCGAGGCACTCTGGTTTAGAGAATGCGTATTGGCACACATGCGACGAAAAGTAGTCACAACTCAGTTCGAAAGGTCGTTCTCGAGGAGACTCTATTTATTCAAGGATGGCAGTATTCTCATCCGTGCGGTGTCTTACTCCCCTCATTGGGCCGAATCCTATTACGTGTTCGCAACGCCGTGGTCGTTGCGGTCCATCGATTTCGAGACTCATTGGTTTCGAGCCAATTCAGTACAACTGACGTATTCTTCCGGAGACACGGAAACGCATGACCTTGGGAACGAAGACGAGACCGAACTCTCGGGTTTCGTTACTGCCGTGCGCAAGAAGATCCATTCCGGCAACACGTCCGGCGCGATGAGATCGGGGCAGCGGTCCGAATCTCGGGCCAGTGGAGAAGCTGGGTCGTATCTGGGAAATCAATCTCGCGGGCGCACCAGTCGAGGTTAAGTTGAGCTTCCAGACGCGACCCCAACCTGCCCCGCCGACAACGCGCACCGTGGGAAAATGTGCTAGCAGCGCTTAACGCAAGCTCATGGAACCTACGCCGAGGCCCGATCATGGGCGCTCAAAGTCATCGAGCGCTTCGAGATCGCTGGTGTTCGCGTGCCGAAGCATGGCCGTCTTCGTGAGTACGCGAAGCAGTTCGAGGAAGCCGTTCGTGCGATCGAAACAGGGGAGCCCGGCCGGCTACGACTCGAATATCTGCATCGCGCCATTCTCGACGTCAGCGAGTTGTCGGTCGTTGCCGATCAGTTCGCGACGGATACACCGGTGAAGGGTTTCCGCTATGCAGCCAGTCGCGCGATGAAGGGAGGGAAGCTGCTCGGCGACGAGAAGAATCATTCCTCAGCGCGGGACTTTCAGTTTGAACTCTTCATCGGCGCCATCTTCAAGCGCGGCGGGTATGACGTTTACTTCGATGAACCGGACGTTGTGATCCAAGGCAGCTTCGGCGAGATCGTCATTGCCGCTAAGCGCTCTCGGTCCATGAACAACCTTAAGCGGCTATTCGAGGACGCTGATGACCAGATCGCCCGCTCCAGCAAGCTCGGACTGATCGCAATCGACATCTCGTTCCTGATCATGCCCAACGATCTCCACTTACCTGCTTCGGCAAATGCAGTCGGTCTTCTCAATGCCGCCGTCGATGCCTTCGCTCAAGATACGCGGAAGAACGCCGCCCGGCTCGTACGGTCTCCCCGCACCATCGGGTACATCAGTTACGGGTCCATGCTCGTGGTCGACTACGAGCGACCGCAGCTCGTCGTGCCCCGCGGCTGCACTTTCGGGCGCTTCATCGCCGGAGATGATCCTCGGATGTCAATCCTCGTCGAGCTTCAGGAGCGAGTCACCTGCACCGCATGAACAGACACGTTGCAATTCGTTCAATAAGTTGGGGTCACATCTGGGAAATCAACATGAGGCCCTCGCGGTAGTATACCAGCCGTGAACATCTGCCTAACGCACGTCTACAGCGGCGTGTTTCCTTGCCCGTGGCCAGGGTGTAGCAAAGGCTTATCTACCGCTTCATTTGAACATCGTGGCAAGCACATCTCCCGCGAGCGTTTTGACGGATCGACAGGGACTCCTACTTATGCGTGGGTAGTCAGTGGGTTTCCAGCGGCGCATATCGCTGCGGGGCTCGCGCGGCAGGCGATACTGGACGTGAATGTAGCGCCAACCGTGGAGGATGACGGTTACCTGTACCACTTCACCTCGGCTGAGGGGTTGGCGGGGATTCTTCGCTCACGAGAGTTGTGGTTGACCGATTACCGTGATTTCGTAGATAAGGGTGAGATTCGCGATGGCCTGACTGTTGCTGCAGCCACATTCGCTCGCACCCCGGGGCTGGACAACGCCACTCGCGAGTTGTTGTATACGCTCGTCGAAAGTTCTTCCCAGGAACAGGCATACGTTGGGTGTTTCTGTATGCTGCCTGAAAGCCCTCACCATTGGCAAGAATACGCTAAGGATTCAACAGGCGGCGCGCTGATGTTTGACCCTGTGCAGTTGTTACGGCCCTTTGTTGATTCCGATCCGTTCGCGATCCGGTTCACTCGCGTGGCATATTCGTGGGATTGCAAAGAGCGGCTATTCTCGGAAATGGCTCGTAGCCTTGACGCCCTAGTACGCTTCGACCTGAGCCGCGATTTGTTTGACCGTGACTCTTACATGCGTGCGATGACGGAGCTCTTTGCCGAAATGCTTTCGATGTGCAAAGACGTGTCATACCTTTGAGAGCACGAGTTGCGAATCGTAGTAACGCCCGCTCGTTCGCATATCGGTCTGGCGGAACGACTGATCGCTCGTTCATTCAACGGGCGCCGGTACATCACGACTCGCGACGTGCTCAACGACTTCGATCTGCCCATCGAGGAAGTTATCGTAGGGGATAATTTCTCTGGTGACCCAGTGTCGTTGCTTTGGACTCCGAGAGACCGCCGATCGTGACCTTCGGTCCGGCAAACGGAACCAAGCTCACGGGCTTGGAGCTGCACGCGAAAATAGTGAAAAGCTTTGGGAACCCGGAAATGGCGGCCAAAGTCGAAAGTGCCTAAAACAATGTGGCGTCGACGGTCCTGAATCGGCCCTTTCGACTTTAGACGCTCTCGATGTTGGAACCAGCCCCCCTCCTTCGCCGCCAGAACGGCGCCTGCCCCCACCGCCCCTCCCCCGCGTAGCACGCCTCCCGCATGCGCGCATACGCGCGCCAGGTGGTGTCGACGAATGCCTCGTAGTCCGACAGCGACGTCTCGCCGGCAGCGAGACCGGTGGAGAGCGCGGTGAGCAGGCCGTGCGAGGAGATCGGGTCGAACGACATGGCGGCGTCGCCGATGGCCAGCCAGCCGTCGCCGCAGGCGCGGTCGAGGCGGGCGCTGCCGGCGTCGACTCGGCGGGGCGGCGCGACCATGGCGTAGCCGCCGGCGGAGATTCGTGCCTGCGTCAACGGCGAGGGAGTAAACGGCCGCACCGTGTCCGAGACCAGCATCACCGCAAGCCGGGAATCCGGCAGCGGGGCGCTGTACCACCAGCCGTCCTCGGCGGCCTCGATGAGCGTGGTGGTGTCGCAGTGGCCGCCGTCGAGGAAGGCTACCGTGGCCATGAGGCGGTCGTGGATCAGGCGGCGTGCGCCGAGGAGGCGGGCGAGCCAGGAGGCGCGGCCGGTGGCGTCGATGAGGAAGGCGCAGTCGATCGCCGAGCCGTCGTCGAGCTGGAGGCGCCAGTTGCGGTTGTCGCGGGTGACCGAGGTGACGCGGGTGTTGGTGCGGCGGGTGGCGCCGGCGGCGACGGCGCGGGCGATGAGGGCTCGCTCGAAGCGGCGGCGGTCGAGATGCCATCCATGTCCGTACGGCGAGAAGAGGAAGGGCATGTCGTCGACGGCGTCGCTACCCCAGGAGGAGCGGTTGCCGTTGGAGGGGAGATGATCGTCGGGGGAGATGCCGAGGGACTCCAATAGCGGCCGGGCAGACGGCGGCAGCGACTCGCCAGGCTTCTCACCGAGGTCGTCGTCGCGCTCGATGATCGTCGAGGCGATGCCGCGCCGCGCCAGCGACAGCGCGGCCGCCGACGCGGCCGGACCCCCTCCGACGATGGCCACCGGTGTCCGCATCAGCGGTACTTCCTCGGATTTGGCAGGTTGCGTGGCCGCACGCCGCCGTCGACCGGCCGCTCCGTGACCCGCGACTCGTCCGCCGCCGCCATCGCCACCGCCGTCTTCTGTTTCCGTTTCTTTTCGATGGTCACGCCGCGCTCGACGTGCATGACCGGCGGGAAGTCTTTGTTGTACGGATCCTTCTCGTCCGTCGTGCCGGGCATCTGTGTGACCACGCCGACGCCGTTCCACTCCTTCACGAATTCGTTGATCACCGACTTGTAGTCTTCGCGGGGCGCCAGGAAGCGCAGCCAGTACTCGCGGTTGTCGAACTGGAAGGCGTCGTAGCGCTCCGAGTACGTCTTCTTCACGTCCATCACCGTGGCGTACTGCTCCTCGGTGAAGACACTGTTCGGCACGCGCACCGGCCAGAAGGTGGGGAGGAAGACGCCCTCCTGCCAGCCGATGTAGGCGAAGAGGCAGCTCGACGTGTCGGTCTGCCACGGCACGGCCATCCAGCGGCTGACGTCGCCGGGCCCGCTGCCGTCGAGCGGGCCGCCGGGCGACAGCGCCACCGCGGAGTCGAGCGTCGCGCCGTAGTCCTTGGCCGGCCCTTTGCGCAGCTTGAGGCGGAAGGGCCGCTCGTACATGATCGGCTGCCGCATCGGCCAGGTCATCTCGCAGCCGGGGTGGAAGGGGCCGCCGATGGTGTTGTCGAGCGCGGCGACGTCGAGCGCGTGTGGCTGTTCTTGTAAAGGGATGCTGTCGAACTTCGCCGGCGGCTGCGCTTTCGCGTTGTAGTCGGCGATGAAGTCGCCCTCCGCCCACTGTCGCAACATGTCGTACTGCAAGCTGGTGATGGCGTACCACTCGCGCGGATCGAGGGCCGGAAGGTTGACGCTGTCGCCGTAGACGGGCGGGATGAGGCCGGGCTCGATGCTGTTGAAGGCGGGATTGCGGAATCGCTCGAAGTAGCTGCGGCGGAGCGGCTTGGCGTACTCGGCCGTCTCGGCGAGCGTGGCGATGACCGTGCGGAGGTCGTCGACGCTGTTGAAGCCCCAGATCTTGCCGAAGCCGGCGTTGACCCACTGGTTCTGCATGAGCCTCTGAAAGATCGGCCCGATATCGTTGGTAAACGATGGCCGCGCCGGGCGAATGGATGGGTCGAGTTGCCAGCCGGCGTCGCGGATGACGTCGTACATCGTGGTCAGGGCGATGACGCCCGGCGCATAGTCAGGCGGCGCGACGACGACCCAGGCGTGGCCGGCCTCCATCGTCTTTCCATTCACCTTGACCGTGGCGGTCACGGGCCCGTCGCTGACGTCGTCGTGCCAGCCGTCGTTGTTGGCGAAGGTGATGGCAGGGAGGCCGTCTTTCGACGCGGAGATGCCGCGGCCGCCGAAGACGAGCAGGTGGCCGCCGTCGTCGGTGCGGGCTTCGCCGAGGGAGACCGGCTTGCCGAAAAACTTACCGCCGTCGAAGTGGTACTTCTTGCCTTTGGTGTCGCGGCCGCTGATGGTGCGCGGGCCGGGATCGATGACCAGCTTCTCGCGCGCGGAACCGGTGATGTCGGCGTTGCGGCGCTTGCTGCTCTGCGGCGTGGTCCCCCCGCTGCCGTCGAAGTTGGGGATGTCCATCGACTCATTGAACTGGTACCACGCCGCCTTATGGTTGGCCACATGGACCTGCCACACCACCTCGGCGTTCCCGGCGTTCAACTCTCCGACGACGTTCCCCGCGCCGTCGTAGCCATAGACCCGGAAGCGCGCCACCTGCCGCAGCAGCTCTCCATGCTTGTCCTTGAATCCATGCTTCGGATCGGGCGGCACCCGCTGCTCCCCCGGAATCTCCGGACCGATGAAGTACCCCTCCACGCTGCCCCCGACACGCGCGATACCGATAGCCGGATGAATCCGGCAGGTGCGGACCTTCGAGATGTCCATGTGATCTCCCTCCGTTAGTAGGGGGGATTCTGCCGCGAATTTCCCTACCCGTCAGTTTGAAGAACGTGCGAGGGAAGAGAGGATTGTGTCAGCCGCCCCGGGGCGGTCGATCTTGACGTCGGGATTCCATTGGTTGTACTGGATGCAGATGATCGTTCCATGCCCGTCGTGAAGTAGATACGAGACCCACACTTCCGACCAGACTCGCGAGTCCTCACCCAGTGCGGCCCCATCCCGGGCGAAGCCGCGTGCCCCGATCTCACTGCGCCAGCCGTGGAACGCACCGAAACGGACGGCGTCCGCGATGATTCTGGATTCTTTGCCGCGTATACCCCATGCGCCCGATTCATTCTTTTCAAATTCGAGCTTCCGGGCGGTGGCCGCGAGTTTGCCGTGAAGGACCTTCACGTGAACGGCAACCTTATCGTCGTCGTAGCGCGACCTGGCTACAGTCTGTTTCCACCCTCTCGGGCTGATGCCGATTGTGCACTGGTCTTTCGTCTTTCCATCCGGTTCGGTCTTCCAACCCTCAGGAACATCGAACGTGACGCCGCATCCCGACCACGCGACGGCGGAAGTGGCCATGAGGAAGATGAGGAGGATGGAGCCTGCGATACGCGTCTGCGTGTGTGCGGTCCAGCTCATCCGGGCGAGCGGCCAGGGGGATCATATGCAAAGGGGGGAACCCTCGGGGGTATGCCGTTCATGCGCGAAGTCGAGATGCTTGTTTGCTTCGCGTGCGTCACCTCGATCGCGGTCCAGGTATTTTCTTCGTTCCGCCTACGCCGCTGGGGAATCCGGCACATGCGTCTGTCTAACGTACAAAGCGTCATTCAACGATGAGCGCGTTCGGCACGCTCGATACGCCTCGGCGTCAGTCTCGGGCCGCGATCATCGACAACGTCGTTCTGCTGATCTTGGAGCTTTTATGCGCCGATCCGTTCTGCTCACGATTCTAGCGCTCGTAGTCCTCGATGTCTTCGCGCTCGTGCTGTTTGTCCGCAAAGGTTTTCCGGCAAGTGGAACTGCTCGGCGCGAGGGGAGCGCTGGCGCGCGTTCGGCTTCCGCCGCAGAGCGCTTACTGACCGAGCAACTCCAAAGCGAGCGGGCAGCGCGCCGATCGGAACAGGCGCGTGCCGACGATCAGGAAGCGCAACTGAGGCAACAGTTGGAGGCCACACGGCAGGCCGCCGGCGCAGCGGAGGAACTCGTCACCAGATCACGGTCGATGCAGCACCAGGCCGGCAGGTCAGTTCAGTGGCGTAAGACAGGGTTCCCGACTGCCACGGCACCGGCCCCGTCTGCCGTACCGTTTCCAATGCCGCCTCCCGCACCGATAGTGCCGGCGCCGCCTGTCGCGGCAGCGCCTCCTCCACCTCCCGAGCACGAGCCGGCGCCCGTCGAGGTGACCACGAGCGAGACCGAACCTCCGCTCGAAGAATGCGTGGCGAATAAGCCATGCCGCGTGAAAGTGTTCTTCGCAACGGACCGCAATCTCGTCGCGCGTGACAAGGTGCCGCCGCGATTCCAGACGCTGAAGTACTACTTCGGCGGTGACCGTGAGTTGAAGAACCTTCCGGCGATTGGCTTCACGCTCGGGGAGTGCCTGGTGACGATCCCCGATACGAATTACGTGAAATTCAGCGGCAAGCTGGACTACAAGAGCGGCGTTTACGACCCTGAGAACAGCATCTTTGTCGAAGACGATCGCCTGTATAGTGACGAGAAGGAGTGGCTCACATCGCTGAACAAGCGCGTTGACGCCGACAAGGAACAGGAAGCGTTCGTTTTCATCCACGGCTTCAACGTCACGTTCATCGACGCGGCGCGCCGGACCGCGCAAATTTATTACGACTTGGGATTCAAAGGCGCGCCGATCTTCTATAGCTGGCCCTCCGGCGGAAACCTCTGGAACTACTGGGCGGACGAAGCCAGCGTGGAATGGTCCGCCGGCCACTTACGCAACTTCCTCGACTTCGTCGCTCAGCGGTCACACGCGAAGCGCATCCATATCATCGCGCACAGCATGGGAAACCGTGCGCTGATCCATGCCCTCGCCGACCTCGGTAACCGCAACGCGGACGCGAGCAAGGCCGGCTGCACCGTCCCACCAACGAAGTTTCAACAGGTGATTCTCGCCGCGCCCGACCTCGATACCGATCTCTTTCTGCAACTGGAGTCGGCGATCAAGAGCGTAACCACTCACGTGACGCTGTACGCATCGAAGCGAGACAGGGCCGTGCTCGCCTCCTGGATACTGCACCGCTTCAACCGTCTTGGCTTCCCATCGCGCCGTTCGGCACCTCCGGACATCGACGCTGTCGACGCCACGGCTGCGTCGACTGATTTCCTGGGCCACTCGTACTATGGCCAATCCGTACTCTGGGATATCAAGCTGCTATTCGACAAGCCTGACGTGGACATCGCAAAACGATGCACCATCGCGCCGCTGAGGGAACAGAACGCTTATTACAGATTCATAGCCCAAACGCTCGGAGTCGCACCGGGAGCGATCCAGCGCACCCTCAACTTCGTCTTCCGAAATCGGAAAGCGGACGTGATCACAAGTTGTCCGATGCCAACGCCAACGACGGCGACTGGAGCGGGGCTGTGACCCTGTTGGTTCCATGCCATCGGGATTTCGCTCGTTAGGCGCGACGACCAGTTGCTTTACCGAAGGCGCTTTGAGCGCCCTAACCCGAAGTGCGGCGAGCTTCAGAACCCGATCCAGGTGCGCGGGTGACGAATGAAGTCGTTCCGAGCTACCGCAACTCGACGCGGCCCATAGGACTATCGATCGTGGCGACAAGAGCGTTGTGGGATGCCTGGATCACCGGGAGGGACACGCCGAGAATATCGAGGCTGCATATGAGGGATTGAGGACTTGAATGCTCGGCGCGAAGCGCAACCAGGGAAAGGCCGGTAGCAGCGGAGGTGGCGGGGTGAGGCGATGATCCCCAGTCGATCAGGAAGGGGACAAGCCCCTCTTCCGGCAACGACCGTGGACTTGTCAGGCGCCAGGCAAGGAGTACGCCGTCAGAACGGAAACGGCTTCCCGAGAGAATCTCGCCGAGGAGCAGGCCATGTTGCGCGGCGGTGTGCACGGCGCGTTCGAGGCGGTCGGAGCGAGCGGACCAGGTCACAAGCCGTGAACGGAGCAAGCCATCGATACCAAAAGGTCGCGTTCGCGGCGGTGTTGGTTGAGCCGGGTCGGGGCCGATGATCTCGAGGTAGACGTCGCTTCCGAGCGCGGCAAGGCAGTTGTGCGTACCCCACCCGAGGTGTTGCCCCCCAGCGGAGGCGCGGACGCCGGTGAGCGCCTCGATCTCCGAAACGCCGAGAGCCAGATCCGGTGTAGCGTAGACGAGGTGGTCGATCCTGGGCGTACTCATCGGTGCAGGAGCTCAGGATAACGATAGTGTCGCGAATATTCGTCATCGTCCGATGCGAAATGAGCTCACGCGGAGCAAGTTGATATTTCAGACGTGAATGCGCTGCAAAGGGGCCACGATCATGGCGACGATCAATCGTCGATACACGCAGCACTGCCGGTGCCGGCACGGGTGCCCGACGTATGCGGAGATCAGGGAGTGGAGTTGCGGGTGCGTCGAGGTCGACATCCGTCGCGATCGGACGGCTGGGTCGGACTGCACGGACTTCAGCAGCATGCGCCGGCGTTGCGGGAAGCCGGGGCGGCCTGGGGATTAGTATCGTCGTCGATGGACCACGATTCGCGATCGGCGAGAGATACGTCTGGATGTGACCTGCCGGCTCTGTCGCCCGCTGAAGCGGGCTCGCAATTCCGGGATCGCCAGGAACCCCCGGCTCGAAGCCGAGCTCGAAGCCGGGGGCTACGATCTCAAGCCGGCTTCGCCGGCCGTACGCATTCGTCGGTAACTCCGCCGATGGCGAATCCCATCCCGTGTCTTTCTTCGCGTCTTCGCGGCTTCGCGTGAGATCGCGTTACAACCTGCTCCGCCGATGCGCCACCGTGGCCACGAACGCGAACATCACGGCGATGATGCGGAGGATCTGTTCTACGCCGGTGGCTGTCGCAGGCCCGAGGCCGATCATCCCCTTCGTACCGACCCAGACGTCGTAGAGGAGCCAGAAGACTTCGCTGGCGGCGAGGGCCAGCCAGGTGTGCATCAGGAGGCCGCCGCGCATGGCAAGGGCGGGCATGACCAGGGGGACGATCAGGGCGATGCCGATCATGTCGCCGGCGGTCGAGACCAGGAGCACGGTGTCGGTGCCGGCGGTTTGGAATCCCTGGATGAGCGGATAGCCGCCGACGACGATGGCGACGGCGATGCCGAGGAAGATCCAGGTGAGCTGGGTGCGGCGCGGCATCGGCGCGGCCAGGCCGCTGGTCTGCCAGGCGCGGACGAACCACCAGAGAGCCAGTGCCACCAGGACGTTCTGCAGAACCAGCAGCGTGTCGAGAACGGCGCGGTTGGTGATGCCGCCACCGAGGAGCAGCGTCCATAAGCGCATGGAATGACGGATGGCGGCGAGGGCGTAGCCGATGCCGAGGGCGGACCAGGCGGCGAAGAGTTTCTGGCCCTTGTCGAACGCGGCCGAGGTCATGAGGGCGCTGACCGCGGTGAGGAGGGCGGCGGTGACCAGCGCACCGCGATAGAACAGGCTGGCCGTGGCGTCGGGCATGAGCATGCCGGCGGCGACGATGGCGCCGGAGACGAAGGGGATCAGCAGCAGCCGCCGGATGAGGGGCCGCTGCTTGCGTGCCCGGACATTGATGGTCGAGTCGAAATCGTCCGCCGTCATCGTTCCCACCTCTCGATTCCTGTCAAAGCCCCAGCTCCAAGCGGATCTGGTCGGCCAACTTCTCGGCCGCCGCTTTTCCGAGCAGGGTGCGGAGGGAAGGGCCAAGCCCTTCCAGAAGAGCCGGGATCTGTTCCCGCGTCACGGCCTCGGGCTCCCTCGAGAGCGTCTGCCTCGACACGATCTGGACGGCGTGTTTGGAGGTGAACGGTCCCATGTATTGACCAAGCAAGTCCTGGACGACGAGCGCCGGCGGCTTTCCATTTGCCATAGTTTTGGTTGGATCCTGGACCGGAAATCCGGGCGCAGTATACGCAAAAGGACGGTCACGCGAAGACGCGAAGGGCGACCGGCTCGGATTACCAGTACGCGGGGATGCCAAAGTCCTTCAGGCGCTTTGCGAGCTTCTGGTCGAAGGTTGCTACCGCGTCGTAGCGGTTGGTCATGGCGATTGCAGCGATCGCGGCATCGGCGAGTGACGGGAGGGGATCGGGCCAGACTTCCATGACCCGCCTCCATGGACAGTCGTCGATCACCTGCACCCCGGGGAACGTGATGATGTCGCGGATCATCGTGGCCAGCCGCTCGCCGGTAAATCCGTATTGGCTTTGCAGGACGTACGTGACTTCGAAGACGACGAACTGCGGAACGATCGCGGCGATCTCGCCGTCTTCTGACCGCTGCAGGAGGGCCTCCGCGGCGTCGCTTTGCTTTACATGGCGATCGACGAAGTACGAAACGAGGACGTTTGCATCGACGACGACGCCGCGCACGTCAGATGCGTCCTCTGGTCTTCCGCGCTTCGGCAACGGCCTGTACCGCATCGGCGGGGCCGTGCTTGATCACGCCTTTCCAGCGGTAGAGCCCCGGCCGTTCGGTGGTAATGGCGACGCGGCCGCCGTGGATTTCCCAGGTCAGTTTGTCACCGGTGCCGAGGTCGAGTACATCGCGAACTTCCTTCGGAACCGTCGTTTGGCCCTTGCTGGTGATGGTCGAGGTTGGCATGGCATGTATCTCCTTACCAAGTATAGCTGCGCCACGATAACCTCTCGTGAGAGGAAGCATTCTGTAACGAAGCCCGGCCTTCCCTCACTATCTGGCGAGGGATGCTTCATGGCCGATACACTCGCCGGACTGGCGCCGCGACAATCGCTCTTCGACCGTCTTCGGGCGCCGATGGCGTTTCTTTTCATCGCCGCCGGTGCGCTCGGTGCGGGCTACTACTTCTTTCTTCAGCGGAAGATCGACTACTACACGAATCGCGACGCCCGTCTGATCGCGCGCTCGGGCCAGCAGATCCTGCGCGCCGTAAGAAACGCCGACGGCATGGTGAAGAACGCCTCGAAAGTGAGGGACGCCGCGGCACTGAAGGACGCCGCGGTATTCAAGGCGGCCGAAGACGATCTGACCGTGCTCTACAAAATCGACGGAAGGCCATCCGAAGAGCAGCGCGTGCCGTCGAAAATTTTCAAGGAGATCTCGATCAAGCCACCGGACGGGAAGCCGTCCGAGGAGCTCCTGAAGAGCGAGACGGACCCCCGTGAGCATCGGTATGCCACACGGAACAACGACGGCCTGCTGCTGAACTTCGAGGTCATGACAAAGGATCAGCAGCAGTACGCCTCGGGGAAGATCGAGCTGCGGCAGTTGCTCAAGCCGCTGCAGCAAAGTATCGCCGGCGTCTTCGACTCCTTTTTCATTCTCGATTCGACGGGCGAGGTCATCTATCAGGCGCAAAAGGCGCCCGGCGACGACTCCGGCTCGAACGTAAGGATCGTCCGGCTGAACGAGCTGACGGTGCCCAAGACATTCGAGAAAGCTCAGACGCTTAAAGTGGCCGACCTGATGTCGGTGTCGCGGAAGATGGCCATCCAGCTCGGTGACAACAACTACCAGCTCTTCTCCGTCCCGATTCCTTCGAGCGTCCACATCGAAGAGGGTGCCCACGCGAAAGGCGGCGAGGAAAAGCACGACGAGACGTGGGTGGTCTGCGGGCTGGTTTCGCAGGACGACTTCCGGTCGCGCAGTCTGCAGATCTCGGTGACGGTGCTCTCCTGTCTGGCCGCGGCCGTTCTGCTGGTGATCTTCAGTTGGCCGTTCGTGAAGATGGCCATGACCGGCCCGCAAAACAAGACCACGATGTTCGACGTGATCCTCCTCGGCCTCTGCGCGATCCTGGCGATGGCGATCGTCTCCGTGGTGGCTATCGACTGGCTTACGTACGACAAGCTCGAGCAGAGCGCCGATCAGCAACTCGACCGGCTGGCGCTGAGCATCGAGGACAAGTTCAACGCCGATATCGCCACGGCGGTCGATCAACTCGATGGCGTGCAACAGTGGGCGGGTACACCACCGGGCACACCAGGTGCACCACTGCCGCCCGACGGGAGCGACGTCCGCAGCGGCAATCTGCCGGCCGCCAAATTCGGCGCGCCGTTCTTTCAATCGGTTTCATTGATTGACGAGAAGGGCATGCAGAGGGCGAAATGGTCGGTCGACCGAGTGGCCCCGCCGCTGGTCTCCGTCGGGCCCCGAACGTATTTCGCGTCACCATTCAACAACGGCCGCGAATACATCTCAGTGCTCGGAAAACGCGGAGAAAAGCGGCGCCTGACGATCGACTCCGTCCGATCGACCACGACCGGCCAGACCGAGGTTGTCTTCGGGCGGACCATCGACGAGATGGCGGGAGAGCGGTCGCCGCTGCATGGGCGTTTCGCCGTCATGGCCATGTCCGTCAGCTCGCCGATGTCGGTGTTGAACGCCATCGTTCCGGAAGACTTCGGATTCGCGGTCATCGATCCGGCCGGCACGGTGCTCTTCCACTCGCAGAGCGAGCGGAACATGAGCGAGAACTTCTTCCTGGAGACCGATCAGGATCCGAAGGTGCGCGCCGCGGTTGCCGCGCGCCAGACGGAAACGACGGACGTCCGCTACTGGGGCGACGACTACCGCGTGCACAGTTATCCGCTGAAACGGCTGCCGTGGACGCTGGTGACGTTTCGCGAGAAGAGCGGCGTGCGCGAGATCAATACAGAGGCGCTGCTGACGACGATGGTGTTTCTGCTGGTCCTCCACGCCGGCGGCCTCCTTCTCTTCATCGTGATCGTGCTGCTGCTGCGGCCGGGATATCGCGCGGCATGGCTGTGGCCCGATCCGAATCGCCTCCGCGACTACAGCGACCTGGCCATCGCCTACATCGCGCTGTTCGTCGTGGGGGCCTGTCTGATCTGCACGATGGAAGATGGCGCGCTGGTGGCGTTTCCGTTCGCGTTCGTCCCATTCGTGCTGATGGTCACCTACGTCTACCTCCGCGGTACAGGGCTGCTGCGTGCGAAGGTCTTTCTGGCGTTTGCCATCGTGGCCGCGCTGGTCCTTGCCTCCTCGGTGTGATGGTCTACCGATTGGGACAACGGCGCTGCCGTGGCCGCGAAGATGGTGGCCTCGGTGCTGCTGCTGGTCATTCTCGTCCGCGCGGTCTTTCGTTCGCATGTCCCCTCGATGGCCGACGGCGCACGGGAGCGTCAGATGACGCTTCCCCTGGCCTACGTCTCCGTTGCCGCGCTCCTTCTCTGCATCGTGAGCGTCGTCCCGGCAGCCGCTTTTTTCAAGGCCGCGTACGAGATTCAGGTCACGAGCAACGTGAAGTTCATGCAGATCCAGCTCGCGCGGAGTCTGCAGAACCGGTGGTGGCGTCTGGCCGGCGAATTCAAGGACGAGAGCGGAAAGCCGATGAAGGATTTGCTCGACGCGGGCTGGAACAATCGCCAGGACATCCATTTCGATGATCCGAAGACGGCGCTCGATCCGGCGCCGAAGCCGGCACCGGCTTCGGCGGCGGTGCGCCTCCCCTGGTTCGAGAAGATCCTGCCTCACTATTCCGACGACTCGGTGAATACGCGCGAGCTGCTTCACGACCGCTCGGCGGACGATCGTTGGGAGTGGACGCGCGAGGGATCGACGCTCCACCTGACCATGCGCGATGGCGATCCCGTTCCGAGCTTCTCGATCACTTCCCTGCTGCCGTCGCCGCTTCCGTCGCTTGGAGGCGGTTCGTACCGCACCGCGGGGGCCGTCCTGTCGCTGCTGTTGATCCTCTCGCTGGCACTTGCCATGGCCCAGTTCATCGCCCGCCGCGTTTTTCTCGTCGACGTCGTTCATCCACTCTGGCTCTCGCGAGGATTCCTCGGCCTGCGCCATGTGATCTGCTACCCGTGCGACCAGGAGTCGTCTGGCCGCCTCTTCCGCAACTTCACGAAAGTCGATCTTACGAATCTGAGCGATCTCGAGCTTTCGCGAACCGCGCCGCAATCGTTTCCCAACTTTGCCCCGACGGTTTTCATCGATAACCTCGGATACGAATGCGCGTCCGGCGAGAACGCGGAAATCGTTCGCGGATTGCTCGACCGGCTGACGCGCAACCCGGACCGCACGGTCGTGATTCGTCCGCAGGCGATGGGAGCGATCGCGTACGCCATTCTGCAGGGACCGGAGCGCGAGGCGTGGTCGCGCATCCTGTCCACCTTCGTCTGGGTCAACGGCTCGCAGATCAACACCGACGCCGACGTGCGCGGAGTGACGGTGAGCAGTTCGCTGCGCGCGTTCGAGGATTCGACACCGGTGCCCGCCGGGCGGAAGCGCTGGCTGAAACCCCTGCTCCAGCGCGTTTATCGCGCCACCGGCTTCGGCAACTACTTCGAGCAGATGGCGGACTCGCGGATCGTCGACCGCACCATCGCGGCGGAGATCCAGGGCGATCCGTACCTGGAAACGATCATCACAGGTCTCGGGTTGGTGGCCAGCGGACGCGATCAGGTGCTCGATGAGATCGGAGAGCGGGCCGAGGAATACTACGCGGCGCTGTGGAACCCCTGCAGGGCGAGCGAGAAGCTCGTGCTCATGCAGATCGCGCAGACCGGCCTGGTGAACGGGAAGGCGCGCAAGGAAGTGCGGCGCCTCTTGGCTCGCGGCCTCCTTCGTCGCGACCCGCAGTTACGTCTGATGAATGAGACCTACCGCCGCTTCGTCTCCGTGCAGGCGTCGACCTCCTCGCTGGCGCGCCAGCTCGAAGAGGATCTCGGCAAGGATGCCTGGAGCCGCTTCCGCGTCCCGTTCTTCGCCGCGGTCATGGTGGTGTTGCTCTTCTTCTTCGGCACCCAGCGCGAGCTGTTCGACTCCACCTTCGCCGTCGTCGGCGGCCTGACCGCGACCATCCCCGCTATCCTGAAGATGCTGTCGTCGTTCGGGGAACGGGGGGCGGCGAAGGCGGCATAGGGGGCGGCGCGTTGTCGGTTGTCGGTTGTCGGTTATCGGTTTCGTGTGGACGGGCTTCCCCGAGCCGACAACCGACAACCCGACAACCGACAACGCATCCCGACGGCCAAACTACTGAAAGGACTCCATTTGAAGAAAGCGCTGATCCTGATTGTCGTGCTGGCCGCGGCGGTCTATGTGGCGTCGTGGTTCTGGGCGGGGGACGAGGTCGCCGCCGCCGCCGCACGGCCGTGGCCGGAGGGCCTGGGAACGCTCGCCGGGGTCCCTGATCGGTATCCACCGCAGCACGAGAATGACGCCGCACGGAAGCTGACAACGCTCGCCGGCCCTGTCGCGGAAAACGACGCGGTGACGGCGTACGTGCGGCAGGAGATCGCGCGCGGGGAGCTCACGATCGCCGAGCCGCCGCCGATCGCGGGCATCTCCGCGATCCGCGACCTGCTGCTGCGCGAGCCGGTCGTGTGGGAGCGCGACCTCTTGCAACAGCACGGCGGGCTTCTGCCGAAGGTGGCGATGCACCTGTCACTGATGCGCGTCCTGGTGGCGAGCGCCCTCGGGCGGGCACGGCAGCACGACGGGGCGGCGTGGGATGACCTGCACGCGGCTTGGAACCTGACGAAGTCGCTTGACGGACATCCAAACATCATCCTGCGGGCCGTGGCGATGTCGATGACGCGCGCGATCAACGCCGTGGCGTGGAAGATGCCGCTTCCGGTGCCGGCGTGGTTCGGTGAGGTGCAACACCGCGACCTCGTGCAGCCGCTGTTCGAAACGGCGCAGTATGAGAACTGGCGGAGGTGGAAAGAAGAGACGTTCCCCCTGAAGCCGTTCGCGGAGAGGATCGAACGCGAGCGCACCCTAACGGTGGAGCTCGCGCGGATGACCGAGTGCGAGCTCCACCGTGTGATCGAGAGAGGAGATCGCTCGGATCCCAACGAGCGGCTCGACATCGGGTGGCAACGTGCCTTCCGCTACCGCGTGGAGCGCGAGGCCACCGCGAATGCGCTGCGCGTACGTGCCGGGCAACCGATCGAAGAGCGCTCGCACTGCAGCGATGGCGCGTGGAGCTTCGACGGCAAGACGCTCCGGTTCACGAAGGCGATCGCGTTGCCCGAGAAGATAGATACGTCGATGCCGCTGACGTTACACGTTCGTGAATGACAGGCAAAAGGCTTTTGACCACAGCATTTTCGGCCTAACGCCGCAAGTGTCGCTGTTCTCCGACTTCATATGCATCGCGAATCCATTTGCGAACGTCATCATCGATCTCGTGGACGTTGCGCAGCCTCAGGTTGTGCACGTGGTTTCGCGGCGAGAACGTCTGCACGGACTCGAACCGAGGATGCTTCAGACGTTCGGCGAGAACGAATCCCAGGATGAGGTGATCCTTTCGGGGATAGACGCTGAGGAATGACATGCGTCGATGAAACGCTATCCGCGTCTTCTCCGACAAGACCTCCGCGGGGCCGCACTCGCTCACCGCCTTTGCCAGTGCATCGAACAGGGCGCGCAACTCCGGCGGCCGCTTCGCAAAGTGCCGGTCGAGATCGCCGAGGGCGGCGCAGGTGTGGGTCTGATTGAGGTTCGCGAACGAACGACCGCAGTCGGGACACCTCCACATCGGCTTGTTCATGTCAACGTTTCAACGGTAGCCGCGCCGCGGATGCAAGTAAACTCCCGCGCGCCATGCGCCGCCTGACCTTCGCTCTCGTTCTCGTCCTCTGCGCGACCTCACTCGTCGCCCAGACGCCTGCCCGTCCCGATCTGGTCGTAGTCATCTCCATCGACCAGTTTCCCTACTACTACATCACCCGCTTCCAGCAGTGGTTCGGGCCGGACGGATTCAACCGCGTGTTGAAGCGTGGCGCCAACTTCACCCACTCGCTCTATCCCTACTCCGTCACCTACACCGGACCGGGACACGCGGCCATCGGCACCGGCAACGTCCCGGCGCGAACGGGGATCGTCGCCAACAACTGGTACGACCGCACCACCGGCACGGTCGAGTATTGCGTCGATGACAAGCGCGCCAAGGGGGGCTTCTCCCCGCTCAACCTCGACTCCGACTCGCTCGGCGACCGCCTTCAGGAGCGTTACGACAAATCGAAGGTCTACGGCGTCTCGCTGAAGGACCGCGCCGCCATTCTCATGGCCGGCCGCAAAGCCAACACCGCCTACTGGTTCGATCCCGCCGTTCCCGGCTTCGTCTCCAGCGCCTACTACCGCGCCGACAAACCGCTCGTCGATGCCTTCAACGCCACGGTCCCGCCGTTTGTCGCCGCGCATTCCGAATGGAAGCAAACGTCCTACATCCCCGCCGGCGACCTCGCGAAGATCACGCACGATCCGGAATCGCTGCGCAAGTGGAAATCGGGTACCAAGAGCCTCGGCACGAAGTTTCCGCACCCGATCAAGAACGCCGAAGCGCTGACCTACACGCCCTACGGCAACCAGATCGTCCTGCAATTCGCCGAGCGCCTCATCGACGCCGAGGGCCTCGGGACGGACGACGGCAACCCCGACCTTGTATTCATCAGCCTCTCCTCCCCCGACTACGGCGGCCATGCCTTCGGCCCCGACTCACTCGAAGCCGCCGACACGGTCGTCCGCACCGACCGCGATCTCGAGACCTTCTTCCACGACCTCGACGCAAAGTTCGGCAACCGCTGGACCTTCGCCATCACCGCCGACCACGGCGTGCAGTCCATCCCCGAAGTCGCCAAAGACATGGGACGGGAGGGTGGGCGAGTCGGGCTGCGCAACCCGCCGAAGAGCGCCAAGACCTTCGCCGATCTCGTCCCGCAACGCCGCGTGCTCGAGAAACGCATCGCCAAGAAACTCAGCGTGAAGGTCACCGACGCCACGCCACTCGCGAAGGCCTTCATCGTCTTCTTCGACGAGCCGGCGATCTACCTGAACTGGACGCGCATCCGCGAGTTGAAGCTCGACGGCGAGCGGGTCAAGCGCATCGTCCGCGACGCCGCCAAAGAGATCGGCGGCGTCTCCGGCGCCTTTACGAACAGCGAGCTGATGATGACGAACGCCGGCGCATCGCCGCTCGAGGCCGCCGTCCGCCTCTCCTTCCGCGCCGACCGCTCCGGCGACGTCCTCATCACCCTCAAGCCCGGCTACATCTGGAACTACTCCGACCCTCCCACCGGCACGACACACGGCCAACCCGTCGAAGCCGACCAACACGTCCCTACCATGCTCTGGGGCGCGGGCATCCAGCCAGGGAGTTTCGACGACGCGGTCGCCCCGACCTTCCTCGCCAAGACCCTCGGACGGCTCCTCGGCATCGATGCTGGCGGTGCTGAGACGAGCGTGCTGCCATGTGTGGCGCGGTAAAAGGAGAGCTCTAACCTCAATATTGCTGAAAAACGATTGACAGCTTCCATATGTGTGCGTACCCTCCAAGAACAACCCTTCTCTTTGGCAAGAAGTGCACGCGGCGGAGGACACTGTATGCGGCAGTCAAGCCGGTCCGATCACGGTGCTCGCGAGGCTGGCCGTGCAACGTGGCTAACCATAGCCGCAGCTGCCATATCAGTCGCGGTCTTTGCGTTCGGGATCTACCGCTTTGTCAGCAGCCGTCGTGCGCTAACCCACCTTCACGATACATCTGGCAGCGTGGTGAGCTTGGTGCGTGGCCGTTGGTACGCGCTATTCGTCGGCAGTGTCGAAGATGATGCTCCCATCATTCACGCCCTGCAGCAGGAGACAGCGCATCGAGGGCCGTCCGGTCCGCCAATCACTGGAATCGTGCTCGCAACCGATTTGACGCCGGTGCTTCGACAGTACGTCAGCCACAGCCAACCGACGATGGCGATCGTGCCCGTCGAGAGTAACCAAGAAGCCATGCGCTCAACGCTGAACACGCCTGACGATCACCGTCAGTTGCTTCTCGTGAATCCCTCGGGCGAAGTGGTCTTCCGCGGCTTGACCCCGAGGTTCACCGACGTGAAGCTGCTCCTCGATCGTTTTGTACCATCACCGATTGCTCATGAGCCGCCGCCGCCGCTCGCGGTCGGCGACGAACTTCTGCCACCGAGTTCCAAGGTCATAGATATTCGCACGGACCGGCCGGAGCAGCCCGCATCACCGATGTTGTGGATCGTTTTTACGGGGCGCTGTACGACGTGCGCGCTTAACACCTATCTGAAGATGACGCACTCCGTCGAGAGTGCGGTCCTCCGCCGAGCGGCAGCATCCAGCCTGAAGTCGGCGATTGTGTTCACGTCGTACTTCAGTCCGCCGAGGGTGCGTGAGCAGCTCAAGACTCTTGATTTCAAATTGCCGGCATACCAAGTGACCTCCGATCTCCCGGGCGTCGATCAGCTCGCTCTGCGCGACAGTGCGGATGTGCTCGTCATCCAGACGGACTCGGGAGGCCGCGTTATGACCATTGCCTCACTTGACACCTTCATCAGGGAGCTCGTCAATAATGCTTAACCGTACTTGCGTGTGGTTCCTGATCAGCGGCATCGGATGTGCGGCGACAATCTCTCCTGCCGCGTTCGGACAATCGTTTGCGAAGGCGGAGCCTCTTGAACGGGTGACGCTCGCGTCCCAGACTGGGGTGTTGCACAAAGTGATCTCGGCAGGGGATCGCATGTATCTGCTCGACACCCAGAATCATCAGATCCACATTTTCAGTGGCACGAAGGCCACTACGGTTGGCCAGATCGGGAATGGCAAGGGCGATCTTTATCAACCGTTTGATTTCGCGGTTGATGAGAGTCAACGAATTTACGTTAAAGACGGCGGCAATAGCCGCATTCAGATGTTCGATGCACAGCAGCACGATATGGGATCATTTCCCGATAACCCGAAGAGCCTGGGCTTGGCCGTGAATGCGCGCGGAGAGATTTTTCTCGGTCAGCCGCAGTTGGGGAGCCTGATCAGCGTTTATGATACGCATGGCAGGACGCTGCGATCCTTCGGCGCACCGGTGCTCCCTTCGGTTATTTATGGCGCTCGCTTCAAGCGCTTTGACGGTTACAAGACGGCCTTCAATCGCGTTCGTATTGCGACCGACGAGTCGGGCAACGTCTGGGCTGCCTTTGTATATCTGCCGCTCTTGTATAAGTTTGACGCCCTGGGCCACCTCCTCTTTCAGAAACGCCTGCAATATCCAGAGCTCGATCCGGTCGTTGCCAGCGTTGGTGTTCAGCCGCCGCCGCCGGAGTACGCCTCGATGAATTTCGACGGCATTCAAATGACGGTGGTTATCAGCGACATCACGTATGATCGTCGATCCAAAACCGTATTTCTTCTGCTCGGAAACGACCGAGCCATCGTTCTGGACGGTACCGGCCACGATCTGTATGGCTTTCGCCCGGCTGCTTACGTCGGAGCCCTGCAAAACATGGCCGTCCAGGATAACGGCGAAGTCCTGGTGACGGTCTTCGGCTCGCCCAAACTCTATCGGTTCCAGTTGCGAAAGGAGGGGCGCTAGCACAGATAGGCAACGTCTGTGCAGGGTTAACTACGGTAGGCTCTTAACAAATCAGAGAGGTTTCATGATGAAGACAGTAGCAAAGGTAATTCTGGTTGTAATGTTTTTTGCGGGTGTTGGCTTGACGGTCGCCTCGACAGCGAAAGCTGGTACGTGTTGCTATAGAGACCAGTGGTGCTGCAGCGGCGCCTGCTGCTGGGCGGACTCCTCAGGTTGTGGCGCGTGGGGCTGTCCAATCTAGAAAGAGCGCGGATTCGCTCAATACGGTCTTGTTAACAAACTAAAGGAGTGTTCGGTATGACGATCTTTACAAGGATAGCTTGATTGTCATGTTGTCCACCGGTGTTGGTTTGACGTTCGCGTCGACCGCACATGCTCCGCATTGCTGCTTTGACAACGGAAACGTTTGCTGCGTCGGCGCCTGCTGCTGGGCGGGCTCCAACTGGTGTGAGTCGGGGCCCTGTCCAACCTAGAAAGAGCGGGGATCCGCTCAATACGGCTTTGTTAACAAACGAAAGGAGCTTCGGGATGAAGATCTTCACAAGGATAGCTTTGATTGTCATGTTGTCCACGGGTGTTGGTTTGACGTTGGCGTCGACCGCATATGCTCCAAAGTGCTGCACTGGCGACGGAGCGGAGTGCTGCACCGGTCCGTGCTGCAGCGCAACAGAATGCGCTTGTACCGCCGGCCCATGTCCGGTCTAGACCGCTAAATACGGCTTTGTTAACAAACGAAAGGAGCTTCGGGATGAAGATCTTAGCAAGGATAGCTTTGATTGTCATGTTGTCCACGGGTGTTGGCTTGACGTTCGCGTCGACCGCATATGCTCCAAAGTGCTGCTCCGGCGACGGAAACTCGTGCTGCACCGGTCCATGCTGCGACGCAACGCAAAACAGTTGTAACGCAGGCCCATGTCCGGTCTAGACCCAAGACGCAAAAGGAGGCGATGATGAAAGTACTTACCAGGGGCATTCTCATTCTTATGTTGTTTACCGGTGTTGGCTTGACGGTGGCCGCGGGCGTGAATGCAGCAAAGTGTTGCGATGATGCCAACGAGTGCTGCACAGGTCCTTGCTGCAATGCGACTTCTACCGCCTGCGCGGCGTTCCCGTGTCCGATCTAGCAGTGTCACGGAGGGCGCAAGAGTCAAGTTGCTCGGTCATGTAGTGTTCGGACCGGTCTGTCGTTAGCTGTCGGAGCCATCGATTCCGCTGGTTGCGGGGCGTCGTCGCCGGTGCTCCGCAACCGAAAACATATGACGCTACTCTCGGCAGTGATCACGAAGCGACTCCAACTGCACGTGCACAGCGTGACTTGGTTCGTCACGGCCATTCTTATCGTGGTTCTTTTTGCCACATCGGCGCGCCGTTCGATCACCCTCTTTGACCTTGACGCAGCGGCATTTGCCGCCGACCGCCTTGCGCACGAGGCCGATGCCGACCGCATCTGCCAGGTCTATTCCGCTCTCAGAGTGGCTGTCGGCCGAACGCCCGCTCCCCTGCGAGGGCTGGCTCGTGGGCTTGATGATGCGTTGCCGGCCTACGCCATCATCCGCGGAGACTTCGGTCCAACCACGCTAACCTCCCGGCAGGCGACACCCATATCCAGTTCGTTACCTCTCGAGCCATCTCAGGTCGCGGGGCTCTTCGGGTCACTGCTGGCCCTGCTCGTGACGTGTGACACTGTCGGAAAGGAGCGCGAACAGGGAACCCTGCAATTGGTGCTCTCGTATCCCGTCCGGCGCTCCATCATTCTTCTCGGTGAGTACATTGCTGCGATGCTGGTCGTGCTCGCCCCCATCGTGTTGTGCGTGATCCTGTTCCTGGCGGTCTCCGCCGTCACCGGACGGATCGCTCTCGATGGCAGCGTTTTCCTCGGCGTGGCGATGTTCATTATCACGCTGGCGCTTCTGATTTCCACGGCCACCGTGACCGGTCTGATGATCACCAGTCTGGTACGCAGTTCCACTACCGCGCTCACCATCGGCCTGTTTATCTGGGCCATGTTCGCGGTCGTTTACCCTGCCCTCGCTCCCTCGCTTACGCGGCTCATGGCTCCCGTGGACTCGATTGCCAGTCCGGAGTCATCCGATACACTAACCAAGTACTTGCGCAAAGCAGGAGCGACGACGGCCGGCACGCGCGCTACGGAGCGACTGCTGCAACAGCGGATGGCGCAAGCGGCGGTTTTTCATCGGCTGGCCTTTCTGTCTCCCTATTCGCTCTATCTGGAATCGGCCGATTCCAGCACCGGCACGAGCCTCAGTAGCTATAGCACGTTCATCGCCGCCACGGAGCGCGTGGCCGCGCAGTTCAACCGATGGGAAGCAGACAAGCTCAGACAATATCCAACGCGTGGTACGTCGTATGATATGACGGACCTTCCTCTCGATATTACCGGTCGTGTGGCCAATGAAGTAACGGTAGCCAGTCCGCAGATCGGCGATGCCGCTGCAGCGATTCTCGTTCTGGTCTTATGGAACATCGGTATCTTCAGCGCAGCGCACGTTGGGTTTGCCAGATATGACCCGAGAGCCTGAACTCACGCTGAGCGGATTCACCGCCTTCACCGCCGTGGTCCAGCGAATGGCCTTGCAGTTGATTCGGGACTATCGCTTCGCCATCTTCGGATGCGGCGCAGTCGTTCTGTTTGTAGCCAGCACATGCGCGGGAGTGGCGGAATACTCTCGTTCCATCGAAGAGTACACAAGACTCCGGGCCGCAGCCCTCCGGCAGAGCGCCCTGGAATCGGTAGTGCTGATCCGCATTCCCTCACGGTTTCTATTTATGAGCGAAGGCGGTGAACAATTCCTCCCACAGGTCCTGATCGCCCTGCCGGGCTACGTTGATGCACCTCATACAGATGTTGCCGTGACCGAGCTTCTGCCGCGGGGTCTCCCTCTCGACTGGTCCTTTGCCGTAGCCTATCTTTTCAGCCTGGCCATTCTGATGAGCACTCACGACGCAATCGCAAGGCAACGACAAGACGGCACGCTACGCGTGCTTCTGTCGTATCCGGTGAAGCGCGTCGTCGTCCTGCTGGGTGAATTCGCCGGGACGCTAGCCGTTACCGTTCCGCTGCTGCTGGTAGCATTCCTCGGTGGTGTCGCGGTCGTGCTCTTAACCGGACAGATCGACTGGCATCCGGCGGATTGGGTTCGTTTCGGTTTGTTTGTTTTCGTCTCGTTTGTCTTTCTGTCATTTGTAGCCGCTGCCGGGCTGATGATTTCGATCCTGTTCCGCGAACCGACTACCTGCCTTCTCGTAGGCACGCTCTGCTGGGTGATCTGCGGGATTGCGTTACCGGCCATTGCGCAGCCGCTCGCACACTTCCTCTCGCCCGCACAAGCTCCGCGTGAGCAAGCCCTGGAGCTTGAAACAGCGAAATCTAAATTCCAGCAGACGATCCGCGTGTCTTCAGAGATGCTGCGACCGATCGATACCGCGGCCGGCCTGACGGAAGAGCAGAAGAATCAGATGCTTCGTGACATCCAGCTCGATCTGGTCAGGCAACATGAAGAGACCATTCTCGCCTATACTAAAGAACTGATGCGGATTCGAGCAGCCTATCTTTCGACGGTTGAGAAAGAGTCGGAACTGTCAAAGGACATCTCACTCGCGTCACCGATGTCCTTCTATGTCGCAGTCATCGACGACATCGCAGGCGCCGGCGTTGTAAACCAGCAGGCCTTTCAGCGTGCCGCCATTGAGTTCGATCGACGTTACACACCGGTATGTCGCACTCTTCGAGGTCAGCTAAGACCACTTGCAGCTGTTTCCGGACCGTACCTGGAGGACGGCCCGTATAGACTTCAAGGCGTCGATTCAGTCAGTTACGAGGACGTGCCTTACGACCACCGGCTTCTCCCGTCCTTCAGCGGGTACGAGGTGCCGCTGGGCGCGGCGTTGCGCAGGGCGCTGCTTGCTGCCATGGTGGTGCTTGGGCTCGATGGTCTCTTTCTCTGGATCGCCAGCCGAAGGTTCAATCGCTATGTGGTCACGTAGACGCCATATCGCCGCGGCGTTCATGCTCGTGGTATTAGCCTTACTCCTGTGCCCGGCATCGGGGGCCGACGAGTCGGCGACGCACTTCTCGCGTCTCGAAAAAGCTCGATTGCTCCTGGACCACGCCAGGGTCGAATATGAGCGCACACGCAAGGGTAGACAATTGGGCATCAACTCCGATCTGGAATTGGAGGAGAAGGAAACGGCATACAAGGCGGCACAGATCGACTATGACGACGCAGTGATTGCCGACCTGGGTACACAGCAACAGATCACCATCCGCTCAGCGACGAAGTACTCCCGGGACGGCAAAACGTACGCAGCCGTGACATTGTTCTTCCGAAGCGGCGACGGGGCAAAGGATGTTCCCGCCGTTCAAAGCCGGCTTTCTACGGTTCACAACGTCACCATGTCGCTCATGTCCGAGGCCGGTGTGGTCATTTCCATGCCGTACGAAGCGCACCTGCCATCGCTCCGGAACGGTGAGACGCAGACAGCAACCTTCGTCCTGCTCAAGGACGTCGACATCCTTCAGATTGTTCTTCATTACAACGGCAAAGAGCAGCGTTCGACGGTTTATCTATTGCGCGACGCCCAGGGTCGGGAGGTCAACATCAGCACCGCCCAGTCCTCACAAGACGTTGAAACCGGAGGCTCCGGAGTATTCAATATGGTCTTCGTGAGGCTCAGCCAGCGCAGTTCGCTGTTTCGCATTCTTGTCGTCGGACTTCCCGCGGACATGACTTACGAGTTCGTTTCTGAAACGGGCTCACGCGTCAGTCAGATCAGTTTTTCGGATGAAGTTGGAACGGTAAAATTGCAATTGAAGACGTTTCTGCCGAAATCGCTGCCGGAAGCGATGATCGACAAGCCGCAAAGTTTTTATGTCGTGTGTGCGCCAGCGGACGTTACAACGCAATTGACCGATCCGGAGAAGGCTGCCGGCGCTGCCCGGCTCGAGATCATTCCTCGCGGCAGCGGCAAGATCGGCCTTCAGCTCGCGAATCTCTTTTACGAGGTCCGAATTGGTCAGTCGCTGCTTGTCCGGGCAAAACTATTCAACAAAGGGACACGGCCCATCCACAACGTCCGCCTCGCCGCTGAAGTGCCGGTCGACTGGAAAGTGCAGGTTCGTCCCAGCGAGACCTCGTTACTCGCTCAGGATGCCGAGGTACTGCTTCAGGTTACGATCACTCCGCCTGGGGAGACGGCTACTGGTGAATACGAGGTGAAGCTCCGGCCCGAGTCCACCGCCTTCGGAAAGAATCTGGAGACCGAGGAGCAGATCCTTCGCGTTCGCGTTGCGCCTCAAGGCCAAAATACTGCCATTCTCTTAATCCTTGTTGGTGCCGTGATTTTGCTCGGTTTGATCGGATATTTTGTCGTACGAATGGCGCGAACATGAGGGACTTATCGTGCTCGAGACTGTAGGATTGTCGAAGACATATGACAACGGCGTTGAAGCGCTCATCAACCTGCATTTGCGGGTAGACAACGGGCAACTCTACTGTCTCGTCGGCCCGAATGGAGCCGGGAAGTCGACCACGATCAGTCTGTTCCTCAATTACATCGCCCCGACTGCAGGTGCCGCGTTCGTTGACCAGATCTCAGTCAGCGATCAGCCGCTGCACACCCGCCGCCGTCTCGCCTATGTACCGGAGCAAGTGGCCCTTTACGGCGCGTTAAGCGCACGGCAGAATCTCACGTTCTTTGCACGGCTGGCCGGTCACACGGGGCAAATCGATTACGACGGAATTCTCGATACTGTAGGGCTCGGCGCAGCAGTGCTCCGCCGCCGGGTTCAGACGTTCTCAAAGGGTATGAAGCAACGGCTGGCATTGGCGATCGCAGTCGCGAAAGGTGCACGAAATCTTGTCCTTGATGAGCCGACGAGCGGCTTGGATCCAAGGGCGGCCGCGGACTTCCTCAAGCTTCTGGCGCGATTGCGCGAAACGGGCCACGCAATTCTGATCTCGTCGCACGACCTCTTTCACGTTCGGGAGATTGCAGACTCCGTAGGAATCATGCGCGGCGGTACGCTCTGCGCTCAGGTCACTGCGTCCGAGTTGTCACGAACGGACCTTCACAGTTTGTATATGGATGCGGTCGCTCAGTAGCACAGCCTGCTGCGGCTTATGCTAACCATATCCCTTCACCGCGCTCCTCGCCTGCGGCGAGTGTCGCGCCCAGTTCGGCGGCGGGCATGGAGGCGTTGATCAGGTAGCCTTGCAGTCACCCTGCACGCTCAGCGGCGTCTCGCCAATGCTCCGTCACACGCCAGCGCTTCGTTGAGCGCCAACTATATGTGTCTCAGTTATTTGGCCGAAACGCCGCGGCATCCTGATACGTCTAAGTGGGTATAGCAAGACTTCCAGACGGAGGCGTGGCATGCCCGGAATGCACACGATTCGGCCCCCCGAGATTCGTTCGACGGAGCGCAGTTCCGATGGTGTCAGTCTGCGCTGGAGATCGGCGTGCGCTCTCCGCTTGCGTGAATTCAGCCGGCGTCTTCAAATTTTCAGACAGATTCTGAAAGATTTCAGGCAATGTCCGAAAGATTGTGGGCTGGCTCCGAAAAATTCTGGACCGGCTCGGGAAAAATATGGGCCGGTCCGAGAAAGGTATGGGCCAGTCCGAGAAAATTATGGGCCAGCTCGGGAAAGTTATGGGCCAGCCCGGCAAAGTTATGGGCAAGCTCGAGAAAGTTGTGGGTCAGCCCGGCAAAGTTATGGGCCAGCTCGAGAAAATTATGGGCTGAGCCTGAAAAATCTCCGCCTCGCTCGACAATCAGTCAGCGTTGTCCTGGAAAAAGGACGAATCTCCCCGCCTCGTGCCCGTGCTCCTCCGGAAGTCTTGCACACGCCACGTACACGTGCGGCGTGTCGCCGGCCGTGTCTGCATCCGCATCGTACGGCGCCGATGGTGGCGCTGACGACTCATCGACCTCTTTTCAAGGAGATCAATCATGGCCACTACGAGTCCTCCCACTGGAACCCCGGCGACAGCAGCGCCTGCCGTCAGTCCGCAAACGCTCGACGCGCAGGACAAGATTGCTCGATTGCGAGCCATCGCCAACGAGTTTCCTGACGACGCGGAGCCCAAACCGCTGACGCCGGCGGAGCGCCAGTTGGCAAGCCGTACGTCCATTGTCTTTGTGGAGAAGGCAGCCGTCTTCGCCGAGGCTGCTCCGAATATAGGAGTAGCGCTGTCCGTCGACACCGTGTCACTGCGCGACGCCATCGCCTCGGATCTCGCGTACGGAGGCGTCGTCGACGAGACACGTACCCTGACCTCGCGCATGGAGGCCGCCAACATCCGCAAGAAGCTCAAAGCGGTCAAGGTTGCGCGCGGCATCTATCGCGTGGCCAAGGGCTATGTGACCACCGACCTCGGAAATGCCGTGACGCCCCACGTCGACGAAATGAAGCGCGCGTTGCAACGGCCTCGCACCAAAAAGAAAACCGCACCGCCGGCGGCGGC
>Ga0210402_10000889_pt1 | contig 32127 bp, 27 predicted proteins | sample IncBWC7MmetaG_FD_161055 | JGI IMG/M metagenome (GOLD analysis project Ga0210402, IMG submission 161055) | Forest soil microbial communities from Barre Woods Harvard Forest LTER site, Petersham, Massachusetts, United States - Inc-BW-C-7-M | ecosystem: Environmental > Terrestrial > Soil >...
CCGGCCTCCCGCTGCGCAGCGTCGCGGCGGCCCGTGCCACCGCGCGCAGGATGCGCTGGTGCGTGCCGCAGCGGCAGAGATGCTTGTCCAGCGCCTCGACGACCTCGCCGCGGCTCGGGTTGGGATTGCGGTCGAGCAGCGCCTTGGCGGACATCAGGATGCCGCTCAGGCAGTAGCCGCATTGACCGGCCTGCTCGTCGAGGAAGGCCTGCTGCAGCGGATGCGGCTTGGCCGGCGTCCCCAGCCCCTCGACCGTGGTCACCGTCCGGCCGGCGATCGTGCCCATCTCGCGGGTGCAGGCATAGGCCGGCTGGCCGTCGACCAGCACCATGCAGCAGCCGCACTGTTCCAGGCCGCAGCCGTAGCGCGTGCCCATCAGTCCGAGATGATTGCGCAGGACTTCGAGCAGCGAGGCCGTCTCGGGCGCGCCGACCCGTCGCGCCTCGCCGTTTACGGTGAATGCAATGTCCATTGCGGCCTCCCCTTGTGGCCGCCACGATAGCGCGCTGGGGGCACGCGACTCCAGTCGCGCGTCATGGTCTTCCGGACCGCGGGCGTCCCGCCCGCTCATAATCATGAGCGAGCGAGACGCTCGCGGTCCGTATGAGCATGAGAAGATACCCCAGCCTTCAGTCGCCCTTCAGTCCCGCCGCCTTGATCAACGGCGCCCATTTGAGGCGCTCCTGGCCTTCGAATTTCGCCAGGGACCCGGGCGTGCCGCCGGCCGGTTCGAAGCCGAGTTGCAGCAGGCGTTGCCGCGTTTCGGGTTGGGCCAGGATCTTCGTCACTTCGGCGTTCAGCAGATCGACGATGGCGCGGGGCGTGCCGGCGGGCGCATAGAACGCATTCCACCCCGTCATCTCGAAGCCGGGAACGCCCTGCTCGGCGACCGACTTCACGCCGGGCAGCAATTCGCTCGATTTCAGCGTCGTGATGCCGAGCGGCTTCAGCTTGCCGGCGGTGACGTGGCCACGGATCGCCGTCACCGTGTCGGTGATGGTTTGCACCTGCCCGCCAGTGACTTCCGTCATGGCCGTCGCCGAGCCCTTATAGGGAACGGCAAAGAGCGGTGCCCCGGTACGATCCTTCAGGAGCTCGAACACGATCCGCGCACTGGTGCTGGGCAGGGCCATGTCGATCTTGTCGGGCGTGGCCTTGGCGGCGGCGATCAGCTCGGTCACCGAATTTGCCGGAAAGGACGGATTGGCCGCGATCACCATCGGCAGCATGCCGACCAGGATGATCGGCGCGAAGTCCTTGGCCGAGTCGTAGCCCACCGACGCATACAAGAACTCGTTCATGGTCTGCGTGGCGTTCGTGCCCATCATCAGCGTGTAGCCGTCGGGCGCGGAGCGCGCGGTCGCCTCCGTGCCGATGTTGCCACCGGCGCCGGGCTTGTTGTCGACATAGAAGATCTGGCCCAGCGCCTTGGACAGCTGCTCGGCGAAGTACCGCGCCGCCACGTCGGTACCCTGGCCCGCTTGGTAGGGAACGATGATCTTCACCGACTTGGCGGGATAGGTCTGGGCCGTTGCAGCAACGCTGCACAATAGCCCCGCCAGCAAGCCCGCAGCACCTGCCATGGCTTTCAGCTTCATCGTTTCCTCTCCTTATGATCGTTCGTTGTCTTGAGAACGCCGGACGCCAGCAGCCCGTCGATAGCCACGCGATCGAACCCGGCTTCCGCCAGGATCTCGCGACCGTGCTCGCCATAGCGCGGCGGCGGCAATCCCGGCCGGCCCGGCGTCCGGGCGAGCTTCACGGGAATGCCGGGCGCACGCCGTCCGTCCTGGTCGATCAGCATCTGGCGATGGGCGACATGGGCTTGCGCGAAAGCCTGCGGCACCGTGTTCACCGCGCCGGCGGGCACGCCGCTCCGCATCAGATCGCGGCAGAGATCCTCGACCTTGAAGGCGGCCAGCGTCCGCTGGATTTCGCCGCGAAGAGCGTCGACATGCTGCAATCTCGCGGCGTTCGTCCCGAAGCGCGGATCCTCGAGCAGGTCTTCGCGCTTCACCTGGCGGCAGAAGCGGCGGAACTGGCCATCGTTGACGATGCCGAGGAAGAGCTCGCCGTCGCCGGCCGCGAACTTGTCGTACGGCGCGATGTTGGGATGGGCGCTGCCGAGGCGTCCCGGCGTGCGGCCCGAGCAGAGCCAGTTGGCAGCGTGCGGCACGAGCAGGCTGAGCGCGGTGTCGAACAGCGTGACGTCGACCCGCTGGCCCCTGCCCGTCTGCTGGCGGGCGGCGAGGGCCAATAGAATACCGGTGAGCGCGTTGTAGCCGGTGACGTAGTCGACGATGGGGACACCGACCCGCGTCGGCCCTGACTCCGGCGTGCCGTTGATGCTCATCAGCCCGCTCATGGCCTGCAGCACCGCGTCGTAGCCGGGCAGGCCGCCCAGCGGGCCGTCGGCGCCGAAGCCGGAGATGGCGCAGTAGACCAGGCGCGGATGGCGGACCGACAGAACCTCCTCGTAGCCCAGGTTCCAGCGTTCCATGGTGCCTGGCAGGTAGTTCTCCACCAGGATGTCGGCGTCCTTCAGCAGCGCTTCGAGGACGGCGCGTCCTTCCGGCCGCGCCAGGTCGAGGCCGAGCGCGCGCTTGCCGCGGTTGACGCCACCGAAATAGGCCGCGTCGCCCGCCTCGTCGAACGGCGGACCGAGCAGCCGCGTCTCGTCGCCCGACGGCGGCTCGATCTTGACGACGTCGGCGCCGTGATCGGCCAGCATCTGCGTGCAGAGCGGACCCGCCAGCACGCGCGACAGGTCGATGACGCGAAGGCCGGCCAAGGCACCGTGGGAGGGGGCGCCGCGGGAGAGATCGGGGGCAGGCATGGCAGAGCCGCCACCTCAGCCACGACTCGGGAGTTCCACGATCCCCGTACCCAGCACCGACAGCTCGTCGTCCTGGTTGCGCGCTTCCTGCTCAATCTCGACCAGGTGACGCCCCGCCTCGACATACTTGCGCGTGACCTTGCCCTTGATGAACAGGATATCGCCCGCCGGATTGTGGCGGCGGATCTTGCAGGTGGCGTTGCGCAGGAAGCCGTCGTCGCCCATCCAGTTCGTCAGATGGTGCGTGAGCCAGGAACTGCGCTCCGGGCCGTAATCGTAGGCGCCGGGCGCGCCCACTTCGTGGGCGAATTCCTCCTCCCAGTGCACGCGCTCGGGACAATCCGGGATGCCGAAGCGATTCTTGATGCCAATGCCAGGATGGGCGTCGATCAGCTTCCAGGCCAGCTTGTTGGCGCGGATATAGAGGCCGCCCCAACCCTGGGCGTAGCCGATGAAGCCGGTCACCGTCATCGGGCCCTTCAGCATGACCGGCAGCGCCTCGCCCTCGGTCACGTCCTGCCAGTAGCGCGGCACGGCACCGCGGATCTCCTCGTCGCGATAGAGCTTGTAGGCGTCGGCGAGCTCCTGGTCGGTGTAACGTCGCGGCGGACGGGCCTTCACGTCCTTGTACTTGGTGCCCTGTTCGCGCGCGTGGTCGCGCTCGGTGCGAAAGCACCAGCTATCGGCGCCGGCGACCAGGTCGCCGTGCTGATTGAAGAAGTCGACATGGTAGGTCTGCTGGACGGCGCGGCCGGCGAAGCGCGTCTGATGCTCGACGATGTCCTTCAGCCAGGCCTCGGTCGAGATCGCGTCGTTGCGGTTGACCGTCTTGTGCCAGTTCCAGTCGGCGCCCGACCACATGGCGTGAATGCCGGGCAGGCCGCCAACATAGCCGGAGATGATGCGGCTGGTGGCAAAGAGGAAACTCGGCAGCGCGATCACGTCGCCGTATTTCGTCTTCGCGGCATACTCCGGCACGCACCACAGCGGATTGTCGTCGCCGATGCCGTGCGCATAGTGGCGGATATTGTCCCGCGTCGCCTCGTAGCACCACGGCTCGACGGTCACGCCGATCTTGACGCCGATGCGCTGACGGAGCGCGTCCAGGCCTTGCTCTGTGATCTTGGGGAATTTTCGTTCGGTCTCGGTCAGCATGGACGTTTCCTTCTGTCGATCTGTCAGGCTGCTTGTGTCGAGGCGCCTTGCTGGCGCTCGCGCAGGACCTTGCGGTTCACCTTGCCGGCCGGAGTCTTGGGCAGCTCGGCCACGAACTCGATAAGGCGCGGGTATTCGTGCTGGCTGAGGCGCTGGCGCACGAGATCCTGGATCTCGCGCGTGAAAGCCTCGTCGCCCGGACGATCGGCGACCACGAAGGCCTTCACGACCTGCCCACGCAAGGCATCGGGCACGCCGATGGCCGCCGCTTCGCGAACGCCGGGATGTTTCAGGATGGCGTCCTCGATCTCGACGGCGCTCATCGTCCAACCGGCCGAGATGATGACATCGTCGGCCCGGCCGCCGTGATAGAAATAGCCGTCCTCGTCGGTGCGCCCGAGATCCTTGGTGGCGATCCAGCCATTGCGCCGCCAGACTTTCAGCTCTCCCGTCACGCCGGGCGGGCACGGCTTGCCGGCCGGATCGTGGACTTCGACCTTGCTGCCCGGCACGGGCTTGCCCAGCGACCCCGGCTTGACGACGAAATCCGCCGCCCCCGGATAGCTGACGAGGATCACGCCGATCTCGGTGGTGCCGTACATGCTGCAGGGCGGACGGCCGAAGGTCGCCTCGACGAAGGACGCGGTCTCGCTGTCGATCGGCTCGCCGGTGAAGGAGAGCTTCTGCAGGGCGTAGCGATAGCGGCCCGCGGCGCCGCAATTCCGCATCATGCGGTAGTGGGTCGCCGCCGCCGAGATGTTGGTGAAGCGGTGATCCTGTAGCGCCTTCAGGAGCCGCTCGGCGTCGAACCTGCCGGCATAGGCGCCGACGGTGATGCCCAACGCCAGGGGCGCCAGGGTGCCGTGCCACAGGCCGTGTCCCCAGGCCGGCGACGACGGGCAGAAGTAACGATCGCCAGGCCGCAGGCCGGTGCCGTACAGCGCCGCCACCATCAAGGTCACGATCGAGCGGTGGGTGTGCTTGACCGCTTCCGGAAGCTCGCGCGTGGTTCCAGAAGTGTACTGGAAGATCGCCGGCGCATCCGCCCGGGTGGCGGGCTCGAAATGCGAGGGAAACTGCGCAAGGCCCGCCATGAAATCGGCGTCGGCCGTGACCACGCGCGGGCCGCCGAGCGATGACAAGAGTTCCGCCTTCTCGGCGTTGGTCACCAGCAGCGCCGGCGAACAATCGTTGACCCGGAGCTTCACGCCGTCGGGCCCGAAGAGCGTGAACAGGGGCACGGCGATGGCGCCCAGTTTCATCGTGCCGAAGACCGCCGTGTAGAACGCCCGCGACGGCTCGAGCATGATGGCGACGCGATCGCCGGCCTTCACCCCTTGGGCGGCGAGGTAGTGGGCAAAGCGGGATGACTCTTCGGAGAGCTCGCGGAAGCCCAGGATCTCGTCGCGTCCGTCCGCGTGGGCCACGATGACGGCCGGGTCGGTTTTCGCGGCATGCCGGTCGATGCATTCGTGCGCGATGTTGAGGCGCTCGCGATCGCCATCGAAAAGCTCCCAGAGCCTGGTGGCGGAAAACTGCGCCTGGGCATCCGCAAAGCTTGTGTACTCCGTCAGGCTGGCCATCGAGAGACTATGGTCAAACGCCGCGAGTTGTACAATAGCGTTAGTAGTTGTATATATACAACATGGCTCCTCACCCTGCGAACTCCCCGACCGCTCCGCGGGTACGGCCTGTGCCGGCCGTCACGCGGGCCGTCGCGATTCTCCGCCTGCTCGGCAGGAGCCGCACGCCCATGGGTGTAAAGGCGATCGCTCAGGCGCTGAAGCTCGTGCCCAGCACATGTCTCCACATCCTGCGTGCGCTGGTTTCGGAGCAGCTGGTGAAAGTAGACCCTGCTACCAAGCACTACAGCCTGGGCACCGGCATGCTGCCGCTGGCGCGCGCCGTGCTGGTGAACAGCGACTTCGCCAGCCTGGTGCAGCCCCGGCTCGACGAACTGTCCAAGCGCTACGGCGTGACCGCGATCGGCGTCGAAGTGCCCGACCTCGACCACATGATCGTGGTCACGCTGTCGCGCACCCAGGCGCCGGTTCGCCTGCATGTCGACGTCGGCAGCCGCTTTCCCGCACTGATCAGCGCGACGGGCCGCTGCGTCGCGGCGTTCAGCGAGCATCCGTGGAGCGAGATCGAGAAGCGCTTTCGCTCACTGCGCTGGCAGAACGCGCCCGACTACGAGACCTGGCGCAAGGAAATCGCCGGCGTGCGCCGCCACGGTTTCAGCATCGACCGCGGCAACTATATCGCCGGCGTGGCGATCGTCGCGGTGCCCGTGCTGAACACGCGACGCACGATCACGCACACCATTGCGGCGGTCGGCCTGGTCAGCCAGCTCGATCGCGCGACGTCGGTCAGGCTGGCGCACGACATGCGTGTGGCGGCGGAAACGGTGGCGGCGCAGCTGGATTCTTGATCACGCAGCGCCTTCCCTGAGCGCGCTTATTGAGTTTTGACCCTGGTGCCGCTCCCGCCGGCTTTGTCGGGCAAATCGAAGGGTCGTGGAGATCCTCGTTCGCGGTCCCGGGCTGCGGCGGTTGATCCAAAAAAAATCGTTTGGATTCAAGACGCCGAAGGCCTCGACCCCCGCCACTGGTGCTTACTTATTCCCTCATCCGGCATCGTCTCGATCTAAAGAAATGATAAACTATAGCTTGACTTACACTTAAGTTTCATGGTATGAGTTCCCCGTTGCCCGGCAAGAAGGATTATCGCCATGTCAGCCCCTTCGATGGTTGGAGCCCTAAAGACCCCCCGCTCTTGGCGGATGGGCGGGGGCGTCGTGCCGGCGTCCCCGGACTGCCAGCAGTGTCGGCAACCCGACATCGGCCGGTCAAAACGGGTAGCGGAAATTGCGGAAAATGCGGGAATTGATGGAAACGAAGTTTTGGAGGGCAGCCCTTGATTGGCAAATCGCTTGCGGAAACTGCGGAAACTCCCTGTGGACTGCACCCCTTGGGTGAGACAGCAAAACTGCGGACAGATGGGTAGTGATCATTGATCAAGGCTCCGAAGCTTGAGGTCAAGGCGGTGATCGGGCGTGGGCGGCGCGAAGCCCTGCGGTCGCGCAGCGTCGCGCACGCCCAGCCTCAGGCTCACTCGATGGGAGGCTTCGAACTCAGCGGGCGGGACGCCCGCGGTCCGGAAGACCATGACCTGCCAGCGAAGCTACTCCGCCGCCATCATCCTCTTCGGCCGCGCCGCGTCGAGCGCCTCGCTGAGGCGCGGTGGCGACATCGGCAGGTCGACCATGCGCACGCCGGTGGCGCGGGCGATGGCGTTGCCGACCGCGGCGGTGGGCGGCACGATCGGCACTTCGCCGACGCCGCGCACGCCGTAGGGATGCTGCGGATTGGGCACCTCGACCAGGATGGTCTCGATCATCGGCAGGTCGGAGGCGACCGGCATGCGATAGTCGAGGAAGCCTGGATTCTCGAGCTTGCCCTTCGAGTTGTAGATGTACTCCTCGTTCAGCGCCCAGCCGACGCCCTGCACGGCGCCGCCCTGGAGCTGGCCCTCGACGTAGGAGGGATGGATCGCCGTGCCGACATCCTGCGCCGCGGTGTAGCGACCGACGGTGACGCAGCCGGTGTCCTCGTCGACCTTGAGGTCGACGCAGTGCACGCCGAAGCCCGGCCCGGCACCCGTGACGTTGAGCTGGGCATGGCCGTTGATCGGCCCGCCGGTCCGCCCCGCCTGGGCGGCGAGATCGGCGAGGGTGAGCGGCTCGAACGTTCCGACGTTGGCGCCGGCGGGCTTGGCCATGCCGTTCTCCCAGATCACGGCATCCGGATCGACCTTCCAGATCTTGGCGGCGCGCACCTTGAGCTCGCGGATCATGTCGCGCACCGAGTTCACCACGGCGAGACCCGTGGCGAAGGTGACGCGGCTGCCACCTGTCACGAAGTTGAAGCCGATGGACGCCGTATCGGCGATCACCGGCCGCACTCTGTTGTAGTCGACACCGAGCTCCTCGGCCGCCATCAGGGCGAGCGAGGCGCGGCTGCCGCCGATGTCGGGATTGCCCGAGATCACCGTCACCGAGCCGTCCTCGCCGACGTGGCTGGCCGCGCTGGAATCGGCGCCGATGTTGAACCAGAAGCCGGCGGCGACGCCGCGCCCGTAGCCCGGCTTGACCGGCGTCTTGTAGTGCTCGGAGTCCTTGATCGCCTGCAGGGTCTCGACCATGCCGATGGTGTTGAAGGTGACGCCATAGGCCGTCTTGGTGCCCTGCTTGGCGGCGTTCTTCAGGCGCAGGTCGATGGGATCCATCTTGAGCTGCTGGGCCAGGATATCGAGCGTCGATTCCACGGCCCACGCCGAGATCGGCGCGCCGGGCGCGCGATAGGCCGCGACCTTGGGCCGGTTGCTGACGACGTCGAAGCCCTCGATGTAGACGTTGTCGATGTCATAGCAGGCGAAGCTGCACATGCAGGCAGGACCCACCGGCGAGCCCGGGAAGGCGCCCGCCTGCATCTCGACGATGCACTCGGCGGCGACGATGCGGCCATCCTTCTTGGCGCCGATCTTCACCTTGACGTTGCCGCCCGGCGCGGGGCCGGAGGCGCGGAACACATCCTCGCGCGCCATGGTCATCTTCACCGGCTTGCCCGACTTCTGGCTGAGCCGGATGGCCAGAGGCTCGAGATAGACCACGGTCTTGCCGCCGAAGCCGCCGCCGATTTCCGTCGGCGTCACGCGGATCTGCGAGGTATCGAGGCCCAGCAGCCGGCTGCAGAAGCCGCGCACCTGGAAGTGCCCCTGGGTCGTCGACCAGACCTGGACCTGGCCGTCTTCCGCGGCGGACGCCAGCGTGGCGTGCGGCTCGATATAGCCCTGGTGCACGGCCTGGGTGGTGTAGTCCTTCTCGATCACCACGTCGGCCTCGGCGAAGCCCGCCTTGGCGTCGCCCTTCTTGAACTCGATGCGCTTGGCGATGTTCGACGGCTTGGTGGCCGGCGGATTGGCGCCCTCGGTCAGGAGATGATCGTGCAGGATCGGCGCGCCGGGCTTCATCGCATCGGCGACGTCGATGACGTGCGGCAGCACCTTGTAGTCGACCTTGATCAGCGCCAGCGCCTGCTTGGCGATCGCCTCCGACACCGCCGCGACGGCGGCAACCGGATGGCCCTCATAGAGCGCCTTCTCGCGCGCCATGATGTTGCGCGTGATGTCGCGCATGTTCACCTGCATCTCGCCGGTCGGCACGATGAGGTTGGGCTGGTCGGGGAAATCCTCGGCGGTGATCACCGCCTTCACGCCGTTCAGCGCCAGGGCCTTGGACGTGTCGATCGACTTGATGACGGCGTGGGCGTGCGGGCTTCGGAGCACCTTGCCGATCAGCTGGCCGGGCAGGCTGAAGTCGGCGCCGAAGCGGGCGCGGCCGGTCACCTTGTCGGCGCCGTCTGGACGATCGGGACGCGAGCCGATCCACTTGTACTTGCCGGTGGTGTTGGGGGCGTGGCTCATCGGGCGGACTCCCTCATTTCGGCGGCCACTTCGAGGACCGCGGTGACGATCTTGTCGTAACCCGTGCAGCGGCAGAGGTTGCCCGCCAGCCAGTAGCGGACCTCCGTCTCGGTCGGGTTGGGTGTCTTCTCCAGGAGCGCCTTGGAGGCGATCAGGAAGCCCGGCGTGCAGATGCCACACTGAAGCGCGGCCATCTCGACGAACTTCTTCTGCAGCGGATGCAGCCGGTCACCCTTGGCGAGGCCCTCGATGGTCTCGATCTTCATGCCTTCGGTCTCGGGTCCGAGCACCAGGCAGGAGCAAACCAGGCGGCCGTTGACCATGACGCTGCAGGCGCCGCAGTCACCCGAGCCGCAGCCTTCCTTGCTGCCGGTGAGCCCGAGATTGTCGCGCAAGACATCGAGCAGGGTCTGGTTGGCGTCACACAGGAACTCGGTCGGCGCGCCGTTGATGGTGGTGTTGACGTGGATCTTGGCCATGGTACTTGCGATTCCTCCTAAACCGGACCCATTAGACGGGCCCATTAAACCGGGCGGTGTCCGCGGTGTTCGATGCCGTTGATGCGATCGCGCGCGATCATGGCGGTGCGCTTGAGCAGCACGCCGGCGATCTTGGTGCGATACTTGATGGTGCCGCGCTTGTCGTCGATCGGCTTGCAGGCGGCCGAGCAGGCGGCCGCCGCGGCGTCGAGCGCCGCATCGTCCAGCTTGGAGCCGATCAGCGCCTTGGCCGCCTTGTCGACCAGCAGCACGGTGGGCGCCACGGCACCGAGGCCGACACGGGCGTCGGTGACGGTGCCGCCCTTCATGGTGAGCGAGATGCCGACGCCCACGACAGCGATGTCCATCTCGGTGCGCGGAATCAGGCGCAGGTAGGCGTCCGACGAACCCTTGGGCCGCTTGGGCAGCGCCAAGCTGACCACGATCTCGCCCGGCTTCAGCGTGGTCTTGCCGGGACCGGCGAGGAACTTCTCGACCGGCACCGAGCGCTTGCCCTTGGGGCCCGCGATGTTGACCACGCAGCCCGCGGCAACCAGGGCCGGCACGCTGTCAGCGGCCGGCGAGGCGTTGCACAGGTTGCCGCCCGCCGAGGCGCGGCCCTGGATCTGGGTGGAGCCGATCAGGTTGCAGGCCTCGATCACGCCCGGCCAGGCCTTGCGCAGCTTCTTGTGCTCGCCGAGTACGGCGGCCGGCGTGGCGGCGCCGATGGTGAAGGCGCCGTTCTTCTCGACGACGCTCACCATCTCGGAGATCTTCTTGACGTCGACAATCACCCCGGGGGTGCGGGCGCCGGACTTCATCTGGACCAGAAGGTCGGTGCCTCCGGCCAGGATGTAGCCCTTACCTTTGGCGGCGAGCATCATGCCGGCCGCCTCGCGAACGGTTTTCGCGACCTTGTACTGGACGTCGCTCATGCGCCGATTCCCCTCTACTTCTCATTGCTAACAAACCCATCCAAGCGGACTATACGGCCAAGGGCAAGCGGAAGGGAGGTTTCGTTGTTCCGCATCGGGGAAACGCGGCATTTGCGCCTGAATCCGGCGCCGCCGGGGGCTCGCCCCTGAATTCACCGTGACGATGCGCGGATTGCTCCCCTCCGTGAAGCTCGCCAAAAGCACGGTTCAGCAAGAATGCCGGTAGCGCCCACCGTTGGCGTGGTCATCGCCAATCACAACAACAGCGACTTCGTCGGAAAGGCCATCGAATCGGTGGCGCGGCAGACCGTCCGGGACATCCGCGCGGTCGTCGTCGACGATGCCTCGACCGACCGCTCCGACGAGACGATCCGGACGTGCCTCGCGCGGCTGGGCGACGCCCGATTTCGTTACATCAAGCTCGAGTCGAACGTCGGCCAAGGCGGCGCGATTCGGCGCGGCCTGGCGGAGCTGGACACGCCGTTCGTCTGCTTCCTCGATTCGGACGACCTGTGGTACGACGACTTCATCGCCCGACATATCGCCGCGCACATGAACGCCGACATTCCGGTCGCGCTCACCTACTGCGATTCGCACATCATCGATGCCGACGACCGGATGCTCGCTGGAACCGCGTGGTGGTTCGATGCCATCCCGACCGAAACGTCGCCGCGACAGATCGATGCCGCACTGATCCCGACGATCGATCCGCAAACCGGCGAGATTGCGTGGCCCGCCAACGGCCAGATCACCTTCCATCCCCACTGGACGCCGGACGGCGCCACGAACAGCACGGCGAGCATGATGTTCCGCCGAGCCTTCGTCGACCTCGTGCTCGTGCCGCCGAACGAGGATCTCAGGCTCTACGTCGATTTCTACCTGTCGACCTTCGCCATGCTCCTCACCGGCGTCATTGCGGTCCACGAGGCGCTCTATGCCTATCGCATGCACGGCCGGAACAAGCATTCCAACGCGACCGTCATGGGCGGCAAGTACAATTCTTCGACACGACCCTGGGAGTCCATCCGCACGCCCACCTTGAAGTTGATCCGCACGGTCCTGGAAAGCGAGGCCGAGGCGTTCCGCATAGCCTTCGGCGAGGCGCGTCACGGCGAGGCCATGGCGCTGATCGCAGGCGAGATCGACGAGCCACCACCGCCGCCGCCAGCCGAACCGCCGAAGCCCAACCGAAGCGGCGTGCTGGGGAGGCTGTTCGGCAAGACCGACCCGTCGCCGGACGACCCGCCTTCCCGGTGAGTGCGCCGGCCCCATCGCGCGCTGTGTTCGCGGGCGTGGCGCGAGACTGCGCGATCCACCTGCCCGGCGTGCTGGCAACCCTTGGCCGCTTTGCCGCGTCCTATGCCGAGACGGCGTTCGTCTTCGTGGTCAGCGACAGCGCGGACGATTCGCTGTCGATCCTGCAGCGCTGGCTGGGCGATGCCCGCCATGGCGGTCGTCGCGGCAAGGTGATCGATCTCGGTGTCCTGGCGGACCGGCTGCCCAAGCGCACCGAGCGCATTGCCCTTGCGCGCAACGCCTGCCTCGACGAAATCCGCCGCTCCGACTGGGCGGGCTACGATCACCTCGTGATGGCCGACCTCGACGATGTCCTGGCATTTCCTGCTCGTGCCGACGGGTTTGCCGAAGCCGTCCGCTGGCTCGGCGGCGATCCGGCGAGGGCTGCCGTCCTGGCCAACGCGGCGCCGCGCTACTACGACATCTGGGCGCTACGTCACGATCGCTGGTGCCCGCAGGATTGCTGGCATCCGATCTGGGGGCGGCCGCAGGACGAGAGCTTCGAAGTCGCCAAGTTCCGCGAAGTCTTCGCCCGGCAGATCGAGATTCCCGCCGCGCTGCCGCCGATTGCCGTGCGATCGGCTTTCGGCGGCCTCGGCATCTACCGGCTGTCCGCCGCGCTCACCGCCCGTTATTGCGGCCTCGACGGCGCCGGCCGCGAAGTCTCGGAACATGTCGCCTTCAACGAGGCGATCGCGCGATCGGGCGGCGAGCTCTGCATCTTTCCGCCCCTCCAGGTGCGCGCGCCCGAGCACCATCTCTATCGGGCCTGCGAGAAGAGTGGCGCCGGGGCCAAAAAGCGTCGTGAAGTTCGTCTCGTCGAGATGCACCCAGATCGTGCGCGACTCGACCGACGAGACATAGCCGTTGGCGCCCAGCTCATCGACCGTTTGGATGCCGTCGGCGTGCAGGGCAGCCAGAACGGCGCTGTACTTCGTCGGATCGGCGCCGTAGGTCGACCACAGCGTGCCGCTCTGGTTCAGGGCAGCGAGCTGCTGCTCGCGCGACCCCCAATTGGAATCCAGCAACGCCGTCGGATCGTTCGCGCGGTCCAGCACCAGGGCGACGTTCATCGTGAAGTGGGCCACCGGCGTCCCGCCGCTCAGGGGCGCGGCTCCGCTGCGGTAGCTGGTGAAATCGAGGTAGGTCGAGTCCGGAAGCTCCGTGTACGAAATGGGCATCGCGGCGAGCCCTCACGTTTGGTACTCGGACGACTATAACGTCTGCCCGGTTCCGATTACCAGACGCCGTTGATCAAGCCACGCCCTCGGCACAGTATTTGCGTCTCCCTCGCCCATCCGGGTCGGGGCAGCACAATCGTGGAGAGCGCAGCAGTGACCACCAAACCGTTTCATCTCGCGTGGTTCTTGCAAGGCTCAAGCGTGCAGGCCTGGGGCGAGCCGTGGACCGGGCATATCGGCCAGACCTGGATGATGCCCGAACTGTTCCTGAACATGGCGCGCACCCTGGAGCGCGCCTGCTTCGACTACATCCTGCTCGAAGACTCCTCCTATGTCGGGGAGAGTTTCGGCGGCTCGACCGAGATCTACCTGAAGAACGGCATAGCCGTGCCGCGCCAGGACCCCTCGGTCGTGGCCGCGCTGATGACGCAGGTGACGTCGCGCATCGGCATCGTTCCCACCTTCGGCACCTATGCCTATCACCCCTACCTGCTGGCCCGCCTGGTGGCGACGCTCGACCAAGTGTCCGGCGGCCGCATCGGCTGGAATGCCGTCACCGGCAGCTCCGATTTCGCGGCCATGAACTTCGGCATGCAGGGTATGCCCGAGCACGACCTGCGCTACGACATGGCCGACGAATATATGGAAGTCTGCCGCGGCCTGTGGGGATCGTGGGAGCCGGGCGCAATCGTCGCCGACCGCAAGAACGGCGTGCTGGTCGATCATACCAAGGTCCACGCCGTCAATTATCAAGGCAAGTATTTCAGCACGCGCGGCCCACTCAATTCCGGCCCGGCGCCGCAGGGCCAGCCGGTGATCGCCCAGGCCGGCGGCTCGCCGCGCGGACGAAAGTTCGCCGCCGCCCACGCCGACACCATCGTCGTCAACGCCAAGGGCATCGAGGCGATGCGCGCCTATCGCGACGACGTGCACAAGCACATGGTGGCGCAAGGCCGCAAGCCGTCCGACTGCAAGGTGCTCTATCTCATCAATCCGATCCTGGGTGAGACCTTGGAAGAGGCCCACGACCGCAAGCGCAAGCGGGCCTGCCTCGCCATGGAGCATATCGACGAGCGGCTGGCGCATTTCGGCAAGGTGACCAACATCGACTTCGCCAAGTTCGACCTCGACAAGCCCCTGCCCGACCACGTGACGACCAACGGCCATCAGCTCAACCTCGAGCAGTTCCGCAAGATGGCGAACGGCCGGTCCATCCGCGAGACCATGGCGAGCTTCAACGCCGTCGACCTGTCGATCGACCTCGTCGGCACGCCCGACTCTGTCGCCGCGCGCATGGGCGAGGTCATGCAAGAGGTGGGCGGCGACGGCTTCCTGTTCTCCATGCCCAACGTCAACCGCCGCACCCTGGCGGAGATCGAGGATGGCCTGATCCCCGCCCTCCAGGATCGCGGCCTCGTGCGCAAGAGCTACGAGCACGCGCAGTTCCGCGACAATCTTCTGGCGTTCTGATCAACCCGAGCAGGAAGGCAACAGCCATCATGCGCAGATACCGTTTGAATAGTCCGTTCGGCCGCCGCACCGCCCTGGGGCTTCTGGGCGCCGGCCTCGCCGCGCCGTTCATCCGGCCCGCGGCCGCGCAGGCTGCCTGGCCCGAGGTCACGTCGATCCCGGATGCCCTCAAGGGCACCGGCGAGGTCCGCATCGCCACCTTCGGCGGCACCATGCAGGAGACCCAGCAGAAGGCCTACTTCGAGCCGTTCGAGAAGCTTTCCGGCATCAAGGTGCGGGCCTTCCCGGGCTCCGATCCGACCAAGGTCAAGGCCATGGTCGAGACCGGCAACGTCGAATGGGACATGGCGCAGCTCAGCCGCGGCTCGATCATGAACCTGCAAAAGCACGGCGACTACTTCGAGAAGATCGACTACGACCTCGTCGATTCCGGAGTCGATGCCGCCTATCGCTTCGAATACGGCCTCGAGATGCTGGTGTGGGCGCAGGTGCTGGCCTATCGCACCGACACCTTCAAGGGCGCCGTGCCGAAAGGCTGGGCCGATTTCTGGGACACCAAGAAGTTTCCCGGCGACCGCGCCATGGTCGGCACCAGCGCCGGCGGCTGGCCCGAGATGGAGTTCGCCCTGATGGCGGCCGGCGTGCCGCCCGAGAAGGTCTATCCCATCGATATCGACAAGGCCTTCGAGAGCTACGACAAGATCAAGAAGGACGTCGTCAAGTGGTGGGACACCGGCGCCGTGCCGATCCAGCTTCTGACCGACCGCGAGGTCGTCATGACCACGGTGTGGAACGGCCGCATGGCGGCGCTGCAGGCGGCGGGCGTTCCCGGCGCGATCAGCTGGAGCCAGGGCCTGCTCAAGCGCGACGCCTGGGGCATCCCGAAAGGCGCCAAGAACAAGGTGAACGCGATGAAGTTCGCGGCCTACTCGACGATGGCCATCCCACAGGCCCGCGTCGCGCTCGGCATCCCCTACGGCTCGGTCAACAACAAGTCGAACGAGTACATCCCGGCCGAGCGGCTGCAAGTGCTGCCGAGCGCGCCCGCCATCAAGGCGCAGCTCGTGAACTACAATTACGACTGGTGGATCGACAATCGCGAGGCGGTCGTCAACCGGTTCAACAAATGGCTGCTGAGCTGACGGCGATGGCGGGAGCCGGCCGCGGCGCCTCGGTGTCGCTGACCGACCTGGAGAAAAGCTACGACCGCGTCGCCGCCGTGGCCGGCGTCTCGCTCGACATCCGCTCGGGCGAGTTTCTGACGCTGCTGGGGCCGAGCGGATCGGGCAAGACGACGACGCTGATGATGATCGCGGGCTTCGAGATGCCGACCGCCGGCGACATCGCCATCGATGCCGAGTCGGTGGTCGCGATGCCGCCCTACCGACGCAACATCGGCATGGTGTTCCAGAACTACGCGCTGTTTCCCCATCTCACGGTGGCCGAGAATATCGGCTTCCCGCTGAAGCAGCGCGGCGTCGCCAAGGCGGAACGGGCGAAGCTGGTCGGCGAGGCGCTCGAGCTGGTCCATTTGCCGGGCTACGGCGAGCGCTATCCGCGCCAGCTCTCGGGCGGCCAGCAGCAGCGCGTGGCGCTCGCCCGCGCCATCGTCTTCAAGCCGCGCCTGCTGCTGATGGACGAGCCGCTGGGCGCCCTCGACAAGCAACTGCGCGAGAACCTGCAGCTCGAGATGCGCCGCCTGCACGCCGATCTCGGCATCACCTTCATCTATGTCACGCACGACCAGGAAGAAGCGCTCACCATGTCGGACCGCATCGCCGTCATGAACGAAGGCCTGGTGGCGCAGGTCGGGCGGCCCGAGGATCTCTACGACCGGCCGAGCAGCCGCTTCGTCGCCGGCTTCATCGGCGAGTCGAATTTCCTGCCCGCCATCGTGCGCGGCATCGAGGATGACGTCGTCGTGGCCGAATGCGACGGCGCGCTGCTGCGCGCCCTCTGTCCCGGCCGGATGTCTCCCAGCCCATTGGCCGCGGGCGAGAAGGTGATGCTGACGACGCGGCCGGAGCGCCTGCGCTTCGCCGACGGCGCCTGGCATTCGCCGTCGTCCTCGGGCGCGCCGCAGAACCGCCTCAGCGTGACCGTGACCGAGGCCGTCTTCGCCGGCGAACGCTGCCGCTACATGCTGCAGGCCGGCGACGGCACCGCCATGGTGCTGAAGGAGCCGTCGAGTGCGGCGATCCGGCGGCGCGCGGTCGGCGAGCAGGCCGAGATCGCCTGGTCGGTCGCGGATACGATTCTTGTCTGAAGCGATCGTTCGCCCCTTCGGCTCGGCGGACCGCGGGCGTCTCGCCCGCATCATGAACATGAGCGGGCGAGACGCCCGCGGTCCGAAGAACCTGGTGCCGTTGCTGCTGGCGGCGCCGCTGCTCCTCTTCATGCTGGCTTTCTACGCCCTGCCGGTCGTGACGATGCTGATGCGCAGCGTTTCCGATCCGGCCTGGAGCCTCTCGCACTACGCGGCACTGCCCGACGATGCGGTGTTCCAGAAGGTCTTCTTGAATACGCTCTACACCTCGGTGATCGTCACGCTGGGAACGCTGCTGCTCGGCTACCCGGTGGCGCTCGCCCTGGTGCGCACGCGACGCTGGGCGCCGGTCATCCTGATCCTGATCCTGCTGCCCTTCTGGACCAGCGTGCTGGTGCGCAGCTACGCCTGGATGGTGCTGATGGGACGGCACGGGCTGATCAACGAGGCCCTGCTCGCCGCCGGCCTGCTCGAGCGGCCGCTGCGCATCCTCAACACGCCGCTCGCCACGCAGATCGCGATGATCCACATCCTGCTGCCCTACATGATCCTGCCGATCGCCAATGCGCTGCGGCAGATCGATCCCTCGCTGGCGCGCGCGGCGTCGGGGCTGGGGGCCACGCCCTGGCGAACCTTCCGGCAGGTCATCCTGCCGCTCTCCATGCCGGGCGTCGCCGCGGGCGTCCTGCTGGTCTTCGTGCTGGCGCTCGGCTTCTACATCACGCCGGCCATGGTCGGCGGCCCGCGCGAGATCACGCTGTCGATGCTGATCGCCCAGCAGGTCGACCAGCTCAACTGGGGCTATGCGGCGACCTTGTCCGCCGTCCTGCTGGCGACGGCGCTCGCCATCATCGCCGCCTGCTATCGCCTGCCCGGTATCGGCAACGCCTTCCGGATGAACACGCGATGAATGCGACGCGCCTCCTGCCGGCGACGCTGGTCGGGCTGATCCTGCTGTTCCTGGCCTTCCCCATCGTCGTCGTGGTCGTGGTGTCGTTCTCGTCGGCGACCTACCTCACCTTCCCGCCGCCGGCCTTCGGTTTGCGCTGGTACAGCGCCTATTTCGGCAGCGAGGACTGGTTGCGGCCGACCTGGCTCAGCCTGTGGGTCGCCGCCGCGACCGTGGTGCTGGCGACGCTGCTCGGCACGCTGGCGGCGCTGGGCATCGCCCGCCTGCCGCGCGCGCTCCGCGTCGTCGCGGCCGGGCTGATCCTCTCGCCGTTGATCGTGCCGGTGATCGTCGTGGCGATCGGCATCTACTATGCCTTTTCGCACTACGGGCTGGTCGGCTCGCCGATCGGCCTGGTGCTGGCCCATACCTGCCTCGCCGTGCCCTTCGTCGTGACCAGCGTCAGCGCCAGCCTGGCCGGCATCGACCCAAGGCTCGAGCAGGCGGCGCTCAGCCTCGGCGCCACGCCCGGCGGGACGTTCTTCCAGGTGACGCTGCCGCTGATCCGGCCCGGCGTGCTGGTCGGCGCGCTGTTCGCCTTCATCACGTCCTTCGACGAGCTGGTGGTAGCGCTCTTCCTGTCCGGCTCCGGCGCCGTCACCTTGCCGCGCCGCATGTGGGACGATCTGCGCTTTGCGATCGATCCCACGATCGCGGCCGTGTCGACGCTGACCATCGTGCTGACGGTGCTGCTGATGGGCTGCGCGCATCTGCTGCGCCGGCGAGCCGAGCGGATGCGAACCGCCTGAACGGGCTGGTTCGTCGCATAATGGCTTGTCCGGCGAGCCACGGACACGCCAGTATGGAAGGACATGACAAAACCCAAATCAGACAAGCCCCTGCGGCCCGACCTGCAGCAGGTGCTCGAAAGCCGCGCCGCCATTCTCGATGACGCTCGTCCAAAGGCGGTGGCGCAGCAACGCAAGCGCGGCCGCTGGACGGCGCGCGAGGGCATCGCCGCCCTGGTCGATCAAGACAGCTTCGTCGAATACGGCGGACTTGCGCGGCCAGCCGTGTCGGGCATGACCGGCGCGGCCGACGGCGTGGTCATGGGTACCGCGCAGATCGACGGCAGGCCGGTCGACCTGCTGATTTACGACTACACGGTCTATGCCGGCACGCAGAGCGCCATCAACCACATGAAGACGACCCGCATGTTCGAGCATGCCGAGCGCCATCGCCTGCCGGTGGTGTGCTGGCTCGACGGCGGCGGGGCCAGGCCGCATGACATGAAGGTCGAGGGCCGCGGCGCCACGCCGACCTTCGTGGTGTTCGCACGCCTGTCGGGGCTGGTGCCGACCGTCGGCATCCTGCCCGGCCGCGCCTTCGCCGGCCACGCCAACCTCGCCGGCATGTGCGACGTGCTGATCGCCACCAAGGATTCAACCCTGGGCATGGCCGGCCCGCCGCTGGTCGAGGCCGCGCTGGGCGTCAAACTGACCCCCGAGGAGATCGGCCCGGCATCGGTGCACGTGGCGTCGGGCGTCATCGACGTTCTGGTCGAGGACGAGGCCGAAGCCATTGCGGTGACGCGCAAGTATCTCGGCTATTTCGGCGGCGCGACCGCCCCGGGCGCGGCGCCCGACGGCACGGCGCTGCGCGACGTCGTGCCGGACAATCCGCGGCGCGCCTACAACGTGCGCAAGGTGATCGACGGCATCGCCGACGTCGGCAGCGCGCTCGAGCTCAAAGCAGGCTTCGGCCGCGCCGTGGTGACGTCGCTCGTTCGCATCGCCGGCCGGCCGGTCGGCGTGGTCGCCAACCAGCCAATGTTCCTGGCCGGCGCCATCGACAGCCCGGCCTCGGACAAGGCCGCGCACTTCATCCAGCTTTGCGACGCCTTCGACATCCCGATCCTGTCGCTGTGCGACACGCCCGGCCTGATGGTCGGGCCGGACGTCGAGCGCACCGGCCTGGTGCGCAAGAGCGCGCGCGTGCTCACGGCCTTCGCCAACGCCACCGTACCGGTGATGACCGTCGTGCTGCGCAAGGCCTATGGCCTCGGCTACTACGTCATGGGCTCCCAGCCGCTCAATCCCGCGATCCTGCTCGCCTGGCCGACGGCGGAGTATGGCGGCATGGGGCTCGAGGGCGCGGTCAACATCATCTACAAGGCCGAGCTCGACGCCGTCGCCGATGCCGAGGAGCGCGCGGCCCTGCACAAGCGGCTGACCGATGCGCTGAAGCGCTCGAACACCGCAATCGAGGTCGCCGCCCGCTATCACTACGACGACGTGATCGACCCGGCCGATACGCGCGACATCCTGATCAAGACGCTCGCCACCCTGCCCCCGCCAACCCCGCGCACGACGCGCAAGCGGCTGATCGAGCCGTTCTAGCTGGAGCGCCGAGAGCAGCCCTCTTCCACCCGCGCCTGCGGCTTGCCAAACTGCCGAGATGCAGACACGGGTCAGCATCGACCGGGTTGGCACGGATGTCCCGCGACACGCCGGGCGGCGGAGCTACGGCCCCGCCAGCAGCGCGTCCCACATCGGCATCCTGAACGGCTTTGCCCGCGACTTCACCGCCGTCAACCGCGACGGCGCCTTTTCGTTGAAATGGATTCCGCGCGGCGCAGCGCGTTACCAGGTCGACCGGGTCCAGCACCGCCTGGAGGGCGACAAAGTGCTGATGCTCCAGGCCGGCCAGCCCTACGAGGTCGAATTTCTCGACCGGCGGGGCAGCGAGTCCTTTTGCCTGTTCTTCTCGCTGACGCTGCTCGGCGAGGCATCGGTGGCGTGGCAAGAGATCGGCGGCGGCAGGATTGCCGACGAACCTTGCTTTGCCGACATGGTCTTCGCGCCGCCGGTCGGCCTCCTGGCCGCCTTGCGGGGCCTGCGCTGCCGTCTCGACGATGTCGAAGCGGCGCCGGAGCGTCTCGAGGAGGTGCTGCTGTCGCTGCTGCTCGACCTTGCCGCGATCAGCTCCGACCATGAACGGCTGGTGGCGCGGCTTCCGGCCAAGCGCGCGCGGACCCGCCGCCTGCTGCTGGGCCGGCTGCAGCGCGCGCGGGAGATGATCGAGGATCATCGCGGACGGCCGCCCTCCCTGGCGGCGCTGGCGCAAGCGAGCTGCCTGTCGCGGTTCCATCTCCTGCGGCTGTTCAAGGCGGTTTTCGGGGCCTCGCCGATGGCTTACGCCGAACGCTGCCGCATGGAGCGTGCCCAAGGCCTGCTGCGCCATACGCCCCTCTCGGTCGCCGAGGTTGCCGGGCGCCTGGGCTACGAGAGCCAAAGCGCCTTCGCCAAGGCATTTCGCCGCCATGCCGGGGTGACGCCGCGCCTTTTCCGCGACGGCTAGACAGCGAGGGGCCCGAGGCCGGCGCGAATTAGCAATCCCGGGCGATACGCGCGCACCGGCCGCCGCTAGGCTGCGACCCCACAACAGGGTCTTCGCAACGTGAGTTCCGCCATGCTGCTCAATCTCAATCACATCGGCCAGATCAGCCTGCCCGTCAGCGACACCGACCGCTCGGAAGCCTTCTACGCGACGGTGCTCGGCCTCAGGAAGCTCTATCGATACGGCGACCTGGCGTTTTTCGATTGCGCCGGCGTGCGCCTGCTCCTCGACAAGGTGGGCGATCCCGCCGACCTGGTGCCGCGGGGCTGCATCTATTTCCGCTGCGCCGATATCGCCTTGGCGGTGGCCGAGCTCGCGAAACGCGGCCTCGCCTTCACGAGCCCGCCTCACCTGATCGCCAAGATGGACGACCACGATCTGTGGATGGCGTTCTTCAAGGATCCCGACGGCCACACGCTGGCCCTCATGCAGGAAGCGCCGAAAGGCTTTGCGCCCGCGGCGTAGTCAGGCCTCGCGATCCGACAGCGCGCCGAGATAGGCGCGGCGGATGAGGTCGCCGGCGCGGATCGCCTGGGGCGTTCCGCTGCCGATCACCGCGCCGTTCTGCAGCACATAGGCATGGTCGGCGATGTCGAGCGCACGCTCGACCATCTGCTCGACCAGCAGGATGGTGGTGCCGGCGGCGCGCAACCGTTGCAGCACTTCCATCACCTGGTCGACGACGATGGGCGCCAGCCCGAGCGACGGTTCGTCGAGCATCAGGAGCTTGGGCTGGCGCATCAGCGCCTGGGCGATCGCCAGCATCTGCTGCTGGCCGCCCGACAACACGCCCGCCAGCGCCTGTGGCCGCTCGGCCAGCATGGGAAAGAGTTCGTAGACGAAATCGTAGCGCTGCCGCTCGACGGCCCTGTCGAGGCGGGCGCCATAGAGGCCGAGCTCGAGGTTGGCGTGCACGTTCTGGCGGCGGAACAGGCGGCGTCCCTCGGCCACGTGCAGCAGCCCAAGATCGATGATGCGGTGCGGCGGCTGACCTGCGATGTCCTGGCCGGCAAAGACGATGCGGCCGGCCGACGGCCGCAGCAGGCCGGAAATCGCCCGCAAAAGCGTGCTCTTGCCGGCGCCGTTGCTGCCGACCAAGGCCACGATCTCGCCCTCGCTCACCGCAAGATCGACGCCGCGCAGCACGCCGACATGGCCGTAGCCTACTTCCAGGCCGCTCACCTGCAGGAGGTCGTTGGCGCTCACGATGCCGCCTGCCCGACACTGCTGTGCGATCCCATGTAGGCCGCGATCACCTCCTCGTGGGAGAACACCTCGGCCGGGGTGCCCGAGGCCAGCACCGCGCCGCGCTCGAGCACGGTGACGCTGCGGCAGATATTGGCCACCAGCTCGAGATGGTGCTCGACGATCACCACGGTCGTGCCCAGCGCGCCGATCGCCGCGATAAGCTCGCCCAGCCGGTCGAGTTCGGCCAGGGACAGGCCCGCCGCCGGCTCGTCGAGCAGCAGCAGGCGCGGCCGGCCGACCAGAGCGCGGGCGATCTCGGCCAGGCGCTGCTGGCCGTGCGGCAGCTCGCCCGCCGGCTCCATCGCCCGATCGGCGAGGCCGACGAAATCGAGGTAGCGCAAGGCGTCGCCCAGAGAGGCCATCTGCTCGCGCCGCGCCCGCGGCAGGCTGAGCGCCGCCGCTGCCGCACCCTGGCGCTCGGCGGGAAAGGCGCCGAGCAGCGCGTTGTCGAGCACGCTGAGCTGCGGCAGCATTCTCGGAGTCTGGAAGGTGCGGCCGACGCCGCTGCGGGCAATGCGATGCGGCGCCATGCCGACAACGGATCTTCCGTCGATCAGAATGGCGCCGCCATCGATCGGATAGAAGCCGGAGATCATATTGAGCAGCGTGGTCTTGCCCGAGCCGTTGGGGCCGACGATGGCGTGGGTTGTGCCGGCCGCGACATCGAGGCTGACACCGGCCAGCGCCGAGACGCCGCCGAAGCGCTTCTCGACGTCGCGCACCGAAAGCGCGGCGCCGGCGATCGGATGCACGGTCTCGCGCGCTATTGCCGTCGACGGCGCGGGCGGGATGTTGGAGAGGCCGAGCCGCGTGCGCAGGCGCTTCCAGCCGGTTTCGATGGCGCCGACCAGCCCGTGCGGCGCGTAGAGCATCAAGAGCAGCAGCGCCACGCCGTAGATCAGCATGCGCCAGCTCTGCAACGCGGTGAGCAGTTCCGGCACCAGGAAGAACACGACCGCGCCCACCACCGGGCCCCACAGGCGGCCCGCGCCGCCCAGCACCACCATCAGCAGGAAGAAGATCGAGAAGTCGGCGGTGAAATCGTCCGGCGTGACCACCGTCTTCTGGACGGCGAACAGCGCGCCCGCGAGCCCCGCCATCGCCGCACTCACCACGAAGGCCATCATCTTGATGCGCACCAGCGACACGCCGGCCGCCGTCGCCGCCACGGGATTGTCGCGCACCGCCACCAGCGCACGGCCGAAGCGCGAACGCAGCAGGTTGGCCATGCCCAGCAGCGCCAGGATGTTGAGCGAGAGCGCCAGCCAGTAAAGGTCGAACGACGTAAGCGTGTGGCCCAGCACCCCCGGCTTAGGAATGCCGACGACGCCGGCGAAGCCGTGTGTCAGCTCGCGCCATTCCGTCAGAAGGCCGCCCACGACCTCGGCGAAGCCCAGGGTGATCAGGGCGAAATACCAGGTCGAGAGCCGGAATGCCGGCAACGCCATGACCGCGCCGACCGCGGCCGCCGCCACCATGGCCAGCAGTGTCGCCGGCCAGAATGACCATTGATGATCGACCATCGCCAGCGCCACGGTGTAGGCGCCGATCGCCACCAGCGCGCCGTGGCCCAGCGAGACCTGCCCGCCATAGCCGTTCAGCAGGTTGAGCCCGATCGCCACCAGCACGTAGGCCGCCATCTGCGTGGCGATGAACAGCCGGTACTCGGTGCCGACCGCGAAGGGCGCGAGATAAAGGGCGAGCGCCAGCGCGAAGAGCAGCGCCGGCCGGGTGCGCGGCGAGCCGATCAGCGCGCGCGCCGCGTCGCCCATGGTGTCAGACCGCCCGCGCCTCGGCGCGGCCGAACAGGCCGTGCGGGCGGACCAGCAGGATCGCCAGCATCACGGCGAAGGTGGCCGCAAGCTGATAGCCGGGCGACAGCAGCGCCGCCGCCACGGCCTCGACGAGGCCGATGATGTATCCTGCCAGCAGCGCGCCGCGATTGTTGCCGATGCCGCCCACCGCCGCGGCGGCGAACCCTTTCAGCAGCAGCGACGGGCCGAGCCCGGTCGAGGCGTAGAGAACGGGTGCGGCGAGTACGCCGGTCAGCGCTGCGACGCCGCCGCCCAGGAAGAACGACCAGCTCGACAGCCGGTTGGGGTTGATGCCGCGCAGCAGGGCCGCGTCGCGATCCTCGGCCACCGCCAGCACCGCCTTGCCGCTGCGCGTGCCGTAAAACGCCTCGACGCCCAGCACCAGCACCACGGTGATCACCATGACCGCGATCTGGTAGGAGCTGATGTTGGCGCCGAACAGCTCGAAGGTGTCCGTGCTGAGTGGCGCCGGCGGCCTTACCGCGATCGGGTCGGGGCCCCAGCCGAGACCGACCAGGTTGGCGAAGATCATGGAGACGGCCAGCGTCGTGATCACCCAGCCATGGCTGCTCGCCGAGTTTTTCAGCACCGGCGCGACGGCGATCTTCTCCTCGACCAGCGCCAGCGCCGCCACCGCCAGCATGGCGAGGGCGGCTCCGACGAACCACGGCAGACCGAGCAGGGTGATGAAGGTGGCACCGAACATGGCGCCCAGCATCACGAGGTCGCCCTGGGCAAAATTGAACACGTTGGTCGGGCGGTAGAGGATGTTGAATCCCATCGCCACCAGCGCATAGAGGCTGCCGGCGGTGAGCGCGCCGACCAGCAGGTCGAGATCCATGGGCTAGTACCCTGTGTCGCCGATCGGCGTTGGGGCCCATCCTTCGAGACGGCCGCTGCGCGGCCTCCTCAGGATGAGGTCTACTCTGTCGAAACAAGCACACCTCATGCTGAGGAGCCGCGCGTAGCGTGGCGTCTCGAAGCATGGGCCACAAGCGAAACCATGATTTCAGTTGGCCGATGCTACTTGGCCATTTCCCGGAAGATGCCCATCGCCCTTGGATCCTTGCCCGACGCCACGGAGGCGAGCGCGATGTCGTCGATGCCGATCGCGGTGTGGTTCTCGGGCGTGAAGTTGATGGTACCCAAAAGGCCCTGGTAGCCCTTGATGCTGTCGAGCGCCTTCTTGACCTTGTCCGGCTCGAAGCTCTTCTCGCCTTCGATCGCCACCTTCAGCACGTGCAGGAAGTCATAGTACGGGCTGTTGGCGACCGGCACGCCCGAGCCCTTGCCCTCGGGATAATAGGTAGCGACCTTCTTGGCGAAGGCCACCTGGCGCGGGCCGGGACTGGTCGTGTCGGTCCACATCAGCGAGCGGTACATCGTGCCGTAGACGTTGGTCAGCGCCTCCGGCGGCACCAGGTCGAACAGCGCGTCGAGGAACAGGCCGTTGTGGCCGGTGATCGGCGGGAACCACTTCTGGGTGTTCATGGCGTTGAAGGCCATGGCGGCGTTCGGCACGTTGGCGATCCAGGCGATCATGCCGTCGATGCCGGCCTTGCGCAGGTTGCCGACATAGGTGTTGAGGTCGGGCGCGTTCAGCGGATAGACCTCGACCTTCGCCGGCTCGAGGCCGAGCTTCTTCAGGGTGGCGCGCGACGCGGCCGTCGCCTGCTCGCCGAAGGCGGTGTTCTCCTGCAGGATGCCGATCTTTTTCAGCTTCATCTTCTCCACCAGGTAGCGCGCGGCAATCTCGCCCTGCTGGTTGGTGTTGAAGGTGCACTGGTAATGGTACGGGTACTTCGTGCCGTCGCCCATCTCCGCGCCGTTGGCGTAAGTCGCCTGGATGATCTTGGCCGGCGTCGTGGTGGCAAGCGAGGACAGCGCCTGCGAGCTGCCGGTCGGCCCGGCGATGAAGTTGATCCCCGACTCCTGCAGCTTCTTGACGATCGCCGGCTCCTTGGCGGGCGAGGCTTCGTCGTCCTCCTCGATGCGTGCGATCGGCCGGCCCATGATGCCGCCCGCGGCGTTGATCTCCTCGATGGCGATCAGACCGCCGATGTAGAGATAAGAGAACGAGGAGGCGAGCCGGCCCGTCGTCGGCCGGATCCAACCGATGTTGAACGGCTGTTGCGCTTGCGCGATGCCAGCGCCAAGGCCCAGGCTGGACAGGCCGAAGGCGCCGACGCCCAATCGCCCTGCGGTACGCAGGAAGTCCCGGCGGTCGATGCTGCCGTCGCGCCGCAATCCGAAGGGCGGTCTTTTGCTGTCGGTCATGCGTTTCCTCACCTGTGCGCGCTGGAATTTCGCGTATTGTTTTGCGTTCGTCGAACGCTAGTACGCTTCGTATTCAGACACAACGATGCGACGAGCATGAACGGAGAAAGTTCGCCGATGTCGAAATCCTGGTTCGATCCGCGCGTTCCCTCAGCCGATCTCTGCGTGCTGCGGCCGCTGCTCGATCGTCACGCCACCGCAACACCCGACAAGGTGTTCGCACGTTTCGCCGACGGTACCGAGTGGACTTACAAGCAGACTCAATCGATCGCGCGTCGCACAGCGATCGGGCTCGCCGCCCTTGGCGTCGCGCAGGGCGACAAGGTCCTGTCGTGGCTGCCCAACGGACCGGATGCGATTCGCATCTGGTTCGGCCTCAACTATCTCGGTGCGGTCTATGTGCCGATCAATCTCGCCTATCGCGGCGGTCTGCTGGCGCATGTCGTGGCGAATTCCGATGCGCGGCTGATCGTGGCTCATGCCGATCTTTTGGATCGGCTGGCCGACATCGATCGCGCGGCGCTCACGACCGCGGTCGTGCTGGGCGGCAGTGCCGCACCTGCCGTGCCCGGTCTCACCGTCCATCCGGCGGCCGTGCTGGAGCCCGCCGACGGCGCGGCGCCGTCGCTCGCGCGCGAGATCGCGCCATGGGACATGCAGACCATCATCTACACCTCGGGCACGACCGGTCCGTCCAAAGGCGTGATGTCGTCCTACCTGCAGCTCTATTCGATGGGCACCGAATCGTTCCAGGCGCTGGGCGCCGGCGACCGCTTCATGGTCAACCTGCCGTTGTTCCATGTCGGCGGCACGGCGGCGGTCTACGCCATGCTGGCTCTGGGCGGTTCGATCGCCGTCGTCGAGGCGTTCGACACGGCATCGTTCTGGCGCGTGGTCGGCGAGAGCGGCACCACCTCGTGCGTGCTGCTGGGCGTGATGGCGACGTTCCTGGTGAAGCAAGCACCCCGCCCGCAGGATCGCAGCCACACGCTCACCAGCGCCATCATGGTGCCGTTGTGCGAGGATGCTGCCGCGTTCTCGCGGCGCTTCGGCTGCGACGTCTATACCGTGTTCAACATGACCGAGGTGTCGACGCCGATACGCTCGGGCAAGAACCCGTCGCCGCTTGGCACCTGCGGCCGGCCGCGACCCGGCGTCGAGGCGAGGGTCGTCGACGAGAACGACTGCGAGGTGGCGCCGGGCGACGTCGGCGAACTGATCGTGCGCACCGATCGTCCGTGGGCGATGAACCACGGCTACTACAAGAACCCCGAGGCGACGGCACGCGCCTGGCGAAACGGCTGGTTCCACACCGGCGATGCCTTCCGCGTCGGCGAGGACGGCCAGTATTTCTTCGTCGACCGCATGAAGGACGCCATACGCCGGCGTGGCGAGAACATCTCCTCGTTCGAGGTCGAGACCGAGCTCTGCGCCCATCCCGCGATCCGCGAGGCCGCCGCCGTCGCCGTGCCCAGCGAGTTCGCCGAGGAGGAGGTGCTGGCGGCGATCGCCCTGGTCGAGGGCGCCACGCTCGATCCGGCGGAGCTGATCGCCTTCCTGACGCCGCGCATGGCCCACTTCATGGTGCCGCGCTACATCCGCATCGTGGCCGCGCTGCCCAAGACGCCGACGCAGAAGGTGCAGAAGCATCTGCTGCGCAGCGACGGCATCACCGCCGACACCTGGGACCGCGAGAAGGCCGGCATTCGGCTGAAACGCCAACGCCTTTCGGCCTAGAACGGAGCGACTGAGCGACATGACCGTCACGCCTCCCCGCATCCAGGATCTGATCGCGGCCATCGAGGCGACGCGCGCGGGCCTTCTGGACGATGCCCGTCCCGCCGCCGTCGAGCGTGTGCATGCGCGTGGGCGGCTGAGCGCCCGCGAGCGGCTGACCCGGCTGATCGACGAAGGCTCGTTCCGCGAGATGGGTGCGTTGGTGACGCCCGAGCAGGACGACGACGGGCCCGAAGCCTCGGCACGCGCCCGCACGCAGACGCCGGCCGACGGCGTGGTGGTCGGCACGGCGTCGATCGACGGTCGGCCGGTCGTGATCTTCTCGCAGGATTTCTCGGTGCATGGCGGCAGCATCGGCAAGCTCGGCAGCGCCAAGACCCAGCGCGCTCTGCAGATTGCCATCACCCGCGGCCTGCCGCTGGTCATGGTGCTGGACGGCGGCGGCCATCGCATCCAGGACGGCCAGGATTCGCGCCACTTCGCCCATGCCAACGGCATGTTCCACAATTTCGCCCGCGCCTCGGGCTGGATCCCCATGGTGGCGCTGATGCTGGGCGCGGGCTTCGCCGGCCCGACCAACTATGCCGGCCTCGCCGATTTCGTCGTGATGGTGCGCGGCCTCTCGACGATGGGGTTGGCCGGGCCGGCGCTGGTCAAGGCGGCGACCGGCGAGGATACCGACAATATGAGCCTGGGTGGCGCCGACCTGCAGGTCGACCGCGTCGGCCTCGCCGACCTGGGCGTCGAAGACGAGGATGCAGCGTTCGACGCGGCCAAGCGATTTCTCTCCTATCTGCCGAGCAATGCCCGCGCCGAGCGGCCGATCCGCAGCGAGGGCGCCGCAGCGAACCGCATCGACGATGCCATCCTCGATCTGGTGCCGACCTCGGCGCGCAAGGTCTACGACGTGCGCAAGGTGCTGGCGATGATCGCCGACAGTGGCAGCGTCTTCGAGCTGAAGCCCACCTTCGCCGGCAATCTGGTGACGGCCTTCGCGCGCCTGGGCGGCCGGCCGGTCGGCTTCATGGCCAACCAGCCGCAGCGGCTGGGCGGCATGCTCGACGCCAACGCCTGCGACAAGGGTGCGCACTTCCTGGCGCTGTGCGACGCCTACGGGCTACCGCTGGTGTCGTTCATCGACGTGCCGGGCTTCTCGATCGGCTCGGGAGCGGAGCGCACCAATCTCGGCCGGCGCAGCGCCAAGCTGATCTTCGAATGGGGCCATGTCAGCGTACCGCGCGTCTCCGTTGTGCTGCGCAAGGGCTATGGCCTGGGCTACTTCGCCATGAGCGGCGGGCGCAGCTTCGCCGCCGACGCCTGCTTTGCCTGGCCGACGGCGGAGATCTGCGCCATGTCGATCGAAGGCGCGATCGACGTCGCCTTCCGCAAGGAATACGAACGCGCAGCCGATCCGCAGAAGCGCCGGCAGGAGATGATCGACGAGACGCGCGCCCGCATCGGCGCCTTGCGCGCGGCCGAGGGCTTCGGCGTCGACGACGTCATCGACCCGCGCGACACCCGCCGCCGGTTGATCGAGATCTTCGCCCAGACCCAGCCACGCCGTCCCAACGACCATCCGCCGAAGCACCGGTCGATCGTGCCGATCTGATCTCAGGATTTACGCGTGGGAAAGTCGCGCACCAGGGGCGTGTCGAGCTTGCTCACGTAAGCAGGCGTGACGCCGCCCGGGGCGCCCCAGCCGGTGACGCCGGCGCCGAAGAACGCCGCATTGACGGCGACGAACGGCAGTTCGGCCGGCGGCACGTCGACATCCTCGTAGATCGCCTGCACCGGGCAGACCGAGACGCAGATGCCGCAATTGATGCATTCGTCGGGCTGGATATACATCATGCGGCCGCCCTCGTAGATGCACTCCACGGGGCAGACCTTCTGGCAGACGCCGTCTTTCACATCGATGCAGGTCGAGGTGACGACGTAGGTCATCAGCGACCCTGCCACTGCGGCGCGCGCTTCTCGACGAAGGCCTTTACACCTTCGTCCTGGTCGGTCGACTGAAGGGCGGCGACCAGGGCCGGCAGGCGCAGCCTCTGCGCCTCCTGCGGCGAGAGGCGGGCGCCCCCGCGCACCATCTGCTTGATCGCCTTCACCGAAAGCGGCGCGCAAGCCAGGATACTGGCGACCCAGCGATCGACCGCCTCGTCGAGCCCGGCTTGCGGCACGACTTCGTTGACCAGGCCGAAGGCCAGCGCCTCGGCCGCCGGCACGCGCCGGCCGGTCAGCAGCATGCCCATCGCCCAGACATGCGGGATGCGCCGCGGCAGGATGGCGATGCCGCCGTCCAGCGCCAGCCGGCCGACCCTCGGCTCGGGCAGGCCGAACGTCGCTTTCTCGGCAGCGACGACGATGTCGCAGCCCAGCACCATCTCCATGCCGCCGCCCAGCGCGTGGCCGTTGACGCGGGCGATCACCGGCACGTCGAGCGTCTCGCGCAACGCCAGGCCGCCGAAGCCGCCCGGGCGTGCCGCCGCCCAGTATTCCAGTCCGGTCTTGTTGCCGCTCTGCTTCATGTCGGCGCCGGTGCAGAAGGCACGCTCGCCTGTGCCAGTAAGCACGACGCAGCGCACCTGCTCATCCTGCTCGATCGCGGACCAGATGCGCATCAATTCGGCTTCCGACGCCTCGTCGATGGCGTTCATGCGGTCGGGCCGGTCGATCGTCACCCGCGCGACATGGTTCTCCACGACGAAGCGGATGGTCATGACAGCACCTTGGCCGTACGCAAGGCGGCGATGCGGTCCGGCGCATAACCCAGCTCGCCCAGGATCTCCGTGGCATGCTCGCCAAGGGTCGGTGGCGCATGGCGCAGACGGAACGCGGAGGCATCCATGGTGATCGGCGAGGCGACCAGCTTCAGCGGCTCGTTGCGGCCGCTGCCGTTGGCGTCGAGCGACACCACCATGTTGTTCGCGGCGGTCTGCTCCGAGGCCAGCGCCTCGCCCAAGGTCTGCACCGGCGCGCACAAAAGATCCTGCTCCTCCAGTTTGGCGAGCCAGTGCGCCGTCGTATCGGTCGAGAGCTTGCTGCGGAACAGGCGGTGCAGTTCCGCCTTGTTCTCGGCCTGCTTGGCGAAGGTCGCGTAGTTCGGGTCGGCCGACAGGTCGGGCAGGCCGAGCGCGCGGCAGATGTCCTGCAACGGATTGGCCTTGAAGGCGCCGACGATCACCACGGCGCCGTCGGTGGTCTCGAACACGCCGGTCAGCGGGAAGGCGCCCCAGTTGAGCTCGCGCTTGCGCTGCAGCCACATCGCCGCTTCCTGCATCTGCATGGCGAGCATGGAATCGTAGAGCGACACCGAGAGCGACTGGCCGACACCGGTCTTCTCGCGCTGCATCAGGGCGAGCAGGATGCCCTGCACGAGATGCATGCCGGCCGAGTAGTCGGCCAGTGCGGTGGCGTAAACCGAGGTCGGCAGGCCGCGGTCGGGCTTGCGCGCCATCACGCCGCTGAGCGCCTGGGCCAGGATGTCCTGGCCGCCCTTGTGCGACAGCGGTCCGTTCTGCCCGAAGCCCGAACCGAAGGCGCAGATGATGCGCGGGTTGATCTTGGAAAGCGCCTCGTAACCAAAGCCCATGCGGTCCATGACGCCGGCGCGGAAATTGTTCACCACCACGTCGGCGGTCTTCACCAGGTCGTAGACAAT
>Ga0210402_10000890_pt1 | contig 32122 bp, 26 predicted proteins | sample IncBWC7MmetaG_FD_161055 | JGI IMG/M metagenome (GOLD analysis project Ga0210402, IMG submission 161055) | Forest soil microbial communities from Barre Woods Harvard Forest LTER site, Petersham, Massachusetts, United States - Inc-BW-C-7-M | ecosystem: Environmental > Terrestrial > Soil >...
GCGCGCGGGCGGGGCAACTCGGTGCTGACGAAGTCTGGGGCAGCATGATGGACGGCTTCCCGAAAGGCCTTCCCGCCGCCGGTGACATGGGCCTCGACAAGACGCCGACCTGGGGCCGCACTTACTGGGGAGGAGCGCTGTTCTGGCTGCTCGCCGACATCGAGATCCGCCAGAAGAGTGATCACCGCAAGTCGCTCGATGACGTCCTCCGCGGCATCGTTGCCGAGGGAGGAATCGGATCGGTGAACTGGCCGGAGGAGAAGATCTTCCGCCGTGGTGATGCCGCCATCGGAATGTCGATTCTCGAAAAACTACACGAACGACTCGGTGCTCATTCGGAGACGACCGATCTCGCCGCGCTCTGGCTGCAACTCGGGGTCAGCCGGAAAGGGGGCGCGGTCGTGTTCAGTGAGGACGCGCCGCTGGCAGCGATCCGGCGGGCGCTCACAAGTGGCAAAGCGGGTCACTGACGGAGCGCTGGCGTCTCACCCTAGGGCTACAAGACTCCATGCATTCGCCCGGTAACCTCGGCGGCGAGACCCTTCGGTCTCTCAGGGAAGGCTCTGCCGAGCCTGCCGTTTTGCCGCGTTAGCGGTAACAAGACGGTAGCCGGGGGTGCGAGCGTTTTTTGCGAGCACCCCTGGTAAAGAGATGTCGTGGTTTGGTGCCGCGTCAGCGGCACTAGAGTAATCGTGGACTCCATCCAGTGCCGCTGACGCGGCACGCTTTCAAGGGACAACCGAGACCAGGGGTCTCGCAAAAAAGCTCGCACCCCTGGCTACCTTCTTGAGCCGCTATCGCGGCGTCGTAACGTCCAATCTCCAGAGCTCTGCCGAGGCTGCCGGCGGGACGCCAGCGCTCCGTGCGATAAATTGCGAAAGTGCTGAAGTCCGTTCTCATCCCCGCGCAGTCCTTTCTGATGGGATCGGACGACAGCCGTCCCGACGAACGTCCTGTCCATCGGGTGTGGGTCGATGCGTTTGAGATCGGGATCACGCAGGTGACTAACGGCGAATACGCAGCGTTTGCGAAGGCGGCCGGCCGGCCGATGCCGCCGTCGCCGTTCGTCGATCCGGAGCAGCCGGTCGTGGCGGTGTCGTGGTTCGACGCGGTGGCATTCTGTGAGTGGATGGGAGGCCGTCTGCCGACCGAGGCGGAGTGGGAATGCGCGGCGCGGGGAGGGGTGGAAGGGATGCGCCATCCGTGGGGAAACGCGTTGCCGACGCACGACGACATGGATGGGCCGCGTCCGGTGGGCCGAGGCGCACCGAATGCTTATGGTCTGTACGACGTCTGCGAGAACGTTCACGAATGGTGCAGCGACTGGTATGCGGCTGATTTCTATCGTTCGTCGCCGGAGCGGAATCCGCTCGGTCCGGATACGGGTACCCGCCGCGCGTCGCGGGGAGGTTCCTGGCGGCATCAGATCAAGGTCAGCCGCTGCGCGGCGCGATCGAGCCTTCCACCGGAGTTTCCATACGCGGACTACGGCTTCCGGATTGCGCACTCCGTGAAAGGCAGTCATTTGAGTTGACACTCCCGAAGGCAGTTAGCACACTCCCGGAGTCAGTTAACGCACTCCCGGAGTCAGTTAACCCACTCCCGGAGTCAGTTAACGCACTCCCGGAGTCAGTTAACGCACTCCCGGAGTCAGTTAACACACTCCCGGAGTCAGCTAACACACTCCCGGAGTCAGTTAACGCACTCCTGGAGTCAGTTAACGCACTCCCGGAGTCAGTTAACGCACTCCTGGAGTCAGTTAACGCACTCCCGGAGTCAGTTAATGCACTCCCGGAGGCAGTTAACCGTGATGAGAGAATACTTCCTGGTCGCCGATCAATGCGTTGCTCGCCAGCTGGGCTGGAGTTGGGGACGTTGGCCGTCATTCCCTGACATCGCAAGCAGTTAGTAGAGGATGGTTAAGGTCGATTCCGCCGCCGCCGACCTCGTGAGCAGGATCATTCGCCGGCGGACGCCGGAGACGTCCTCGACGGCGGCCAAAACCGCGGGCCGGGTTACATCTTCAGGACCCGGTTAGCCGGCATCCTGTGCAAGTATCCTGTTCTGCATGGCGGCAATTGCTGATTCCTTCGCTCTCGTCCTGACCGGTGGCGGCGCACGGGCGGCGTATCAGGTTGGTGTTCTGCGCTGCCTGGCGCGGCACCTTCCGGAGGACAGCTTCGACGTCATTACCGGTGTCTCGGCCGGGGCGATCAACGCGGTCTTCCTCGCTTCACGAAGTGCGGCGCTGTCGGTGGTCGTCGATGAATTGTCCGAGGTCTGGCGGTCGCTCACGTTGAAAGACGTGATCCGGATCGAGGCCGGTTCGCTGGCGCGGAATGTCTTTGGCTGGGGGACGAAGCTCATCTCGGGCGGAACGCAAGCGGCACCGCGCGTCCAGGGGCTGGTCGATACCACGCCGCTGCGGGACGTTCTGGTGCGGCTCTTTCCCTCGAACGAGAGTGGGGAGATCGCCGGGATCGCGGAGAACATCGCCCGCTGTCAACCGAGGGCGGTGTCGGTGACCGCGCTCGACTACACCACCGGCCAGACGGTGACCTGGGCGGATGGATGTGACATCGAACCGTGGAAGCGTCCGTTGCGGCGCGGTGTGCGCGAGGCGCTCACGGTCGATCACATCATGGCCTCGGCATCATTACCTATGGTGTTTCCCGCCGTCCGGCTAGGGGGGCACTGGTTCGGCGATGGCGGTATCCGGCTCTCCGCGCCGCTCTCGCCGGCCCTGCACCTCGGCGCAACCCGCATGCTGGCGATCTCCACGCACTACGCGAAATCGGACACCGAGGCGGACGAGCCGCAGATCGCCGGGTACCCCCCTCCCGCACAGATCCTCGGGCAGCTCATGGACGCCATCTTTCTCGACGTCATGGACGAGGACACGGTGCGCCTTCAGCGTTCGAACGAGTTTTTGCAGCATCTACCGCTCGAGCTCCGCGGCGGCTACCGGCCTGTCGACTTCGCGGTGATCCGCCCTTCCCAGGACATCGGGAAGCTCGCCGCAGAATACGAGCCACAGCTCCCGCGGCCATTCCGTTTCCTGACCCGCAGCCTGGGAACGCGCGAGACGTCGAACGCCGATTTCATGAGCCTCTTCATGTTCGTCCCCGAATACCTGGAACGGCTCATGGAGATCGGAGAGAACGACGCAAATGAGAGGATCGAGGAGATCAAGCGCGTGGCAATGGCGCCGAATGCTCAGAATGTTTTGAACCACAGAGGCACAGAGAACACAGAGGCTCCTCTGTGATCTCTGTGTCTCTGTGGTGGAATCGGACTTCTACAATCCGTAGAGCAACGGTCGTCACATACACTGCATCAAATGCTTCACGACTCATGGCACCTTGCCGAGCCGCTGCTGGACATCCCGCTGCTGCCGATTCCGAACGAGAAGCTGCGGGGCATCATCGCCCGGCGGGGGATCAGCACCGAGGATGAATACAGACGGTACGTGGCGCCGTGTATTGGCGACCTGCACGACCCGGGGACGATTCACGGAATCGGCGAAGCGTGTGAACGGATCGAGCGGGCGGTGCGCGATCGCGAGACGATCCTGATCTACGGCGACTACGACGTCGATGGTGTGACGTCGATCGTGCTGCTGCAGACAGTTCTGCGCGCACTGGGGGCCGACGCCGCGCATGTCGTCCCGCACCGGCTTGTCGACGGCTACGGTCTCAAGACCTCGGTGATCGACCGTGTTCTCACCGACCGCGACGTCCGGCTGATCATCACTGTCGACTGCGGCATCACAAGCGTCGATCCGGTGCGGCAGGCCATCGAACGGGGGATCGACGTGATCGTTACCGACCATCACCTGCCTCCGGAGTTGCTCCCCGCCGCGGCGGCGGTGCTGAACCCGAAACAGCCGGGATGTGCGTACCCGTTCAAGGAGCTGGCGGGAGTGGGCGTAGCGTTCAAGCTCTGTTGCGAGCTGTTGCGGCGCAGCGGGAGGAAGATGGCCATCGCCTCGCTGCTGAAGATCGCCGCGATCGGCACCGTCGCCGACGTCGCGCCGCTCATCGGCGAGAACCGGACCATCGCCTGGCTCGGCCTGGCGGGGTTGGCCGATCCGCGCAATCCCGGCCTGCGCGCTCTGATCCGGCGTCTGGGGATGCTGGGGCGGCCTCTACGAGCCGTAGATGTCGGCTTCAAAATCGGACCGCGCATCAATGCCGCCGGCCGGCTCTCCTCCGCCGAAACCGCCATCGATCTTTTCGCCGCCACCTCCGAGGAAGCGGCATGGACTCTTTGCGCCGAGCTCGATCGGCTCAATGCCGAACGGCAGGAGATCGAGAGGGAAGTGAGGGAGGAGGCGGAGGGGATGGTTGCTGAGTTGCAGGGTTGCTTGGTTGCTCGGTCAGATTCGCCAAGCAACCCAGCAACCCAGCAACGTAGCAACCTACGACCCCGCATCATCGTCCTGGCCGGCCACAACTGGCACAAAGGCGTTCTTGGCCTGACCGCTGGCCGCATCGCGCAGCGTTACTACCGGCCGACGCTGGCGATTGGAATCGAGGGGGAGTTGGCGGTCGGGTCGGGGCGCAGCATTCCGACGATCAATCTTCACGAGCAGCTCGAATCGGTGGCGGAGCTGTTCACGCACTTCGGGGGGCACGAGTTTGCCTGCGGCTTCGCCTTGCCGGCGAGCAACGTCGACGAGTTGCGGCGGCGTCTGGAGGAGCGGTTTGCCGCCTTCGACGACGCTCTCTTTCGCCGCGAGGCGAAGGTCGATGCCGAAGTGACGCTCGCCGAGGTCGATCGGGAGTTCGTGGCGGCCCATGAGCTGATGCAGCCGTTCGGAGCGGGCAACCTGCAGCCGCTCTTTCTCGCCAGAAACGCGAACGTGCTGGCCACGCGCGAATTTGCGCCGGACTGCTGCGAGTTGACGGTTGACGACGGGACCGGGAAGGCGCTGGCGGTGCTCTGGCCGTCGGCGCGTGCCCTCGCGCCGGAGCTGGTGCGCGGGGCGACGGTCGATCTGCTGTTTCAGATCGAGCCGGATGGGTATGCGGCGATCGGGGCGAAGCTGGCGGTCGTGGACGTGCGGGCATCCGGGTAAGTCAACGTCAAAAGCAATGTTGAATGTTCAATGTTGAATGTTCAATGTTGAATGGAACTGGGGCTGGCAACGCCATTCAACACTCAACATTGAACATTTAACATTCAACATTGCCTTTGACGTTTCAAACGTTCCGCGCCGGCCATCAACCTAGGAATAGCACTCACCCGTAACAAGTTACTGGCCCCGTGCAGCGCACGATCCGCATCCTACGCGTGGCACTTCCTCTCGTCTTCATCGCCTTCGTCGTCGTGATCGCAGTGAACTGGCGGCGCGGCAAACCGCATAAGGACAAGGCTGGCGCCGCCCCGGTGACGTCGACCCTACGCCCCACCGGCGACAATCCGTCCATCGAGTCGAAGGTGTTCGAGGACACGCAGACCGTCAACGGGCGGTTGGCGTCGCGCATCCGCGCGCAACGCGTGGTGGCGTTCCAGTCGGGATGGAACACGCTCGAGAACGTGCAGATGACGATCTACCGTCCGACGGGGCTGACCTACGACCTGGTCTGTCCGCTGGCGCAGTTCAACAGCAACACGAAAGAATCCGATGCCAAGGGCGGGGTGCGCGTAACGTCGAGCGACGGTGTCGAGATCACCACCGCGGAGATCCATTTCGACGGCATTCACCTGACGAACCACGTCGCGGTCAACTTCAAGGTCGACCGCTGGGTGGGCAGCGGCGGCGCGCTGGACATGGACGTCCCCGGCGAGATGGTCCGCCTCTACGACAAGGTCGACGCCACCATGGCGCCGGAGACGCCGGGCGAGTCGCCGCTCAACATCAAGTCGCAGGAAGGGGTCTTCCGCCGCAAGGACGGCTTCGCCGACTTCACCAAAGACGTCGTGGCCACGCGGGACGCGGACCGTTTCAATGTCGATCACATGTCCGGCCGCTTCGGTGCCGACCGGAAGTCGCTCATCGCCCTGGAAGGGCAGGGGCACGTCTCGATCGTCATGACCGGGGATGTGACTCCCGGCGGCGGGAACGCGGCCGAATCCGCCGGACGCAAGACGATCACCGCCGACCGCTTCTGGAGCGAGATCGGCGCGAACGGGCAGATCAGCGCGCTGGACTTCATCGGCGACACGGCGCCGGCCCACGCCATCATCGAGGGGCCGCCGAACCGCGACCTCGTCGCGCATACCTTCCGCGTCGGTCTGGCCAATAAGCAGGTCACCGACATGAAGGCGGACGACAACGTGGTGATGAAGGAGACGTCGCCGATCAAGCGCGAGATGACTTCCGGCCATCTCACGGTCTACTTCGACGCTGCAACGCATCGCGCCGCGAGCGCCAACCTCGACGGCAACGTCCACTACAAGGATCCGAAGAATGACGCCCGTTCCACGCGGGCGAATTACGACATCGCCAACGATCAGGTCTTCCTCACCGGCGAGCCCGGCTTCTATCCCTCGGTCGTCGCGGATGGGCAGACGTTGAAGGCGAAGCTGATCGAATTCTCGCCGCGCGCCGGAACGGCTCGGGCCACCGGCGAGGTCATCGCGCAACTGGTTTCCAAGCAGGCGACCGGCGCACCAACCGCCGTCAGCGCCGACTCCACCAACGTCTTTCCCGCCAACAAACCGGTCTTCGTCAACTCCGATGTGGTGACGATGCGCCAGGCCACGAAGATTGCCGTCTTCACCGGCAACGTCCGCGCCTGGCAGGACACCAACACCGTCTTCGCGCAGGAGATGCAGGTCATGGGTGCCGGCGATCAGGTCACGGCGCGCGGCAACGTCCGGACGCTGCTCTACAACACCAGCACGAACGCCACCGCCGAAGCGCGCAAGGTGCCGATGCAGTCGAAGAGCGATGTTCTCATCGCCAGGAAACTCGACCGCCGGATCGACCTGACCGGAAGCGTCCAGATCGACGACGGCGAGCAGCGGCATCTCAGCTCGGAGCACGCTTCGTTCTTCTTCGACGCAAACAAGAAGATGGACCACATCGAAGCGCAGGAGAAAGTCATCCTGGTCGAGAAGTCGACGGGACGCCGCGGAACGGGCGACCGCGCCACGTATAACGTCGGACGGAGGATGGTCTACCTGACCGGCGCGCCGGCCATCGTCACGCAGCCGAACGGGAGCGACGTCAGCGGCGAGATGATCGCCATGGATCTCGATCACAACAAAGTCAACATCATCAGCCCGAAGATATCGGGGCAGGGAACATACAAGCCGCAGCCGTGAACCGCCGAAGTCACACGCATTTCTCAAACTCTCACTCGAATCGTCGGCTCCCTGTTCCTCGTCGAGAGCCCTTCTCCCCCAGCGTTTTTCAGCTGGGGGAGAAGGTGCCGAAGGCGGATGAGGGGGCGTTGGCTCTCGCCGAGCAGTGGACTATTTTCATGGATGGGCGTGGGAAACTCATGAAAACACTCAACTTCAGCGCGAGCACCGCCCCCTCATCCGCCTTCGGCACCTTCTCCCCCCGCAAAAAGCCGCGGTGGGAGAAGGACTCTCGACTAAGGGAGTCGCAAGTTCATGCAGACTGTGAATCCCGCGCGGGCGGGCAGCCGTGAACCGCCGAAGTGCACTGGTGGCCTCCCTCTTCGTCGCGCTGGCGGTGGCGCGCGTCACAGCGACATACACCCACTTCTCCCAGACGTACGATGAGCCGGTCCATGTGGCCATGGGGCTGGAGTGGCTGGACCGCGGAACGTACACGCTGGAGCTGCAGCATCCGCCGCTGGCCAGGATTTTTGACGCGCTGTCGCTGCGGATCGCGGGGGAACACTATCCACCCGGTCCGATCGTGCTCACCGATCCGGCGGTATCGATCAGGAAGGGGAACGCCATTCTCGGCGGGCCCGACGACTATCAGCGCAACCTGACGCTGGCGCGAATCGGCGTGCTGCCGTGGCTGCTGCTGGCGGCGTTCGTGGTGTTTCACTGGACACGGGCGATCGCGAACACGGAGTCGGCGGTGGCCGCCGTGGCGCTCTTCACATTCGTCCCGGCCATCCTCGGGCACGCCGGGCTGGCGACGACGGATATGGCGCTGGCAGCGACGCTTCCGGCGGCGGTCTACGCGCTGGTCCGATGTATCGAGCGGCCGTCCGCGGGACGGACGGCGCTGTTCGCGTGCGCGCTCGCGGCGGCTGTGCTTTCGAAGTTCTCGGCGATCCCATTCATGGTGGTCATCGGGGGCGTGGTTCTATTGCTGAAGCTGCGCGAGAACGGGCCGGACAAGAGAGTCCGGCCTACGTTTGTGGCGTTCGCCATCGCGATTCCGATCGCGGCACTCATCGTCTGGGCTGCATATCGCTTCTCGCTCTGGCCGGCGTCGTTGTATGGATTCCCGCCGAACGAATTGCTGGCGATGCTCGCGGAGGCGAAGGCGCCACCCGACCGGGCGCTCTTTTTTCTGCTCAGCCATTTCCGCCTGCCGGCTCCTGAGCTCTTCGCCGGCCTGGCTCACCTCGGCGAGCACACTCTGTTCGGGCATCCCTCGTATTTTCTCGGGCAGATCCGGACCCACGGCGTTTGGTACTTCTTCCCGGTCGTCATCGCCGTGAAGACGCCGATCGCGTTTCTGATTCTGGCCATTCTCGGTGCGCGCCGGGCATCCATTCCAGTCCTATCGGCCGCGGCGATCGTAGTGATCGCCATGGTGTCCCGGATCAACCTCGGTGTGCGGCACGTGCTGCCGATCTATCCGCTGCTGGCGATCGCGGGCGGTATTGCGCTCATCGAGATGTGGCAACGGCGGCGGATCGTTGCTCCGACCATAGCCATCGTCCTAGGTGCGTGGATGGCGGTCAGCAGCCTGCTCGCGCATCCGGACTACATCGCCTACTTCAACGAGCTGGCCGGCCGGCATCCGGAGCGAATCGTCGTCGACAGCGATCTCGATTGGGGGCAGGACCTGCCGCGCCTGCGCGACGCCATCGTCGATCGCCGCATCGACCGGCTCTGGATCGTCTACTTCGGATCGACGGATCTCTCCCGATATCCGCTCGCACCAGCGATCCGAGGGCTCCCGCCGAGGACCAGGGTGAACGGGTGGATCGCGATCAGCAAAACGTCGCTGAAAGGCGCGTACGGACAGCCCGATGACTACGCTTGGCTCGAACGACTGACGCCGGTGCAGGAGATCGGACGGTCGATCCTGCTGTATCACTCCGAGTGACGCGAGCAATTCAGTTAACATCCACACCCTGTATGCCCGATCGCTCAACCGTCGTCTCATTCACGCCCGCGGAGCGGGAACGTCCATCCGAAGCACCACTGCGTCTGGCGGCTGACCATCTCGTCAAGGTGTACAAGCGGCGCAAGGTGGTGCTCGACGTATCGGTCGAGATCAAGCAGGGCGAGATCGTCGGCCTCCTCGGGCCGAACGGGGCCGGAAAAACGACAACCTTCTACATGATCGTCGGCCTGGTGCGCCCTGACGGCGGCCGCGTCACCCTGGGCGAGGACGACATCACCACGCTGCCGATGTATTTGCGCGCGCAGCGCGGCATCAGCTATCTGCCGCAGGAGCCATCGGTCTTCCGCAAGCTCACGGTCGAAGAGAATCTGTTGGCGGTCTTCGAAACGATGGATTTGCCGCTCGCGGAGCGGAAGCGGCGGACCCGGTTGCTGCTCGAGGAGTTCGGCATCACACACATCGCGCGGAACCGGGCTTTTTCACTTTCGGGAGGGGAACGGCGGCGGGTGGAGATCGCCAGAAGCCTCGCCATCAACCCGGCATTCATCTTGCTAGATGAGCCCTTTGCAGGAATCGATCCAATTGCCGTATTCGAGATCCAAAGAATCGTTTCGCAGCTCCGCTCGCGCGGCATCGGAATCCTCATCACCGACCATAACGTACGCGAAACATTGAAGATCACTGACCGCGCCTACATCATTAAAGAGGGTGAGATTTTCCGGCAGGGAGCACCTGAGAGTCTTTCGACGGATCCCGAGGTTCGCAGAATTTACCTGGGAGAATCCTTCAACCTGTATTAACGAGAGACGATCGTAAAGACGTAGTAACCTGCTGGCCCGGACCATGTCACTAGAACAGAAACTCCACCTCAAACTCTCGCAGAAACTGATCATGACGCCTTCGCTGCAGCAGGCGATCAAGCTGCTGCAGTTGTCGAAACTCGAGCTTCAGGAAGTGCTCAACCAGGAACTGCTCGAGAACCCGCTCCTCGAAGAATCGGCCGACGAAGCGAAACAGGAAGACGCCGACGCCGAAGCACAGGAAAAAACGCAGACCGAGGAAGAAGCAAAGGCGGCCGAGCCGGCGCCGGAGAAGGAGAAGGACTCCTTCGACGAGATCGACTACGACGCCTACTTCCAGGACTACATCGAGTACGGCTACAACCCGCGGATGGGGGAGGAGCACGAGGAGTTCCCGATCGAGAACACCCTCACGCGCCCGCCGAACCTGACCGACCATCTGGCCTGGCAGCTCGGGATGAGCGACGCCTCGCCGGCAATCAAGGAGATCGCCGCCTTCATCATCGGCAACATCGATGAAGACGGCTACCTTCGCGCCACGAGCGAAGAGATCGCCGCCGCCGGTCCGTACGATCCGGCCGACGTCGAGAAGGCCATCGCCTCCATCCAGTCGCTCGATCCCATCGGCGTCGGTGCCCGCGATCTGCGGGAGTGCCTGCTGCTGCAGCTCGAGTTCCTGGAAGTCGACAACCCCCTGGTCGAGACCATCGTCCGCGATCACTGGGACCTGTTCATGCAGCGCCACTTCCTTCAGATCTCGAAGGCCATCGGCGTCGACATGAAAACGCTCGAGGGGGTGGTCGAGATCATCAAACATCTCGATCCCAAGCCGGGCCGCAAGTATTCGAACGAGCGCGCCATCTACGTCGAGCCGGACGTCTACATCCAGAAGGTCGGCGACGAGTACATCATCGTTCTGAACGAAGACGGCATGCCCAAACTGCGCATCAACGGCAGCTACCGCAACATGCTCAACTCGATGGACTCGAAGTCCGACGGCGAGACGGTCAACTACATCAAGGACAAGATCCGCTCGGCTGTCTGGCTGATCAAGTCGCTCGACCAGCGCCAGCGGACAATCTACAAGGTGGCCGAGTCGATCGTGAAACACCAGCGCGAGTTCCTGGAGAAGGGGATCGACTACCTGCGTCCGCTGGTCCTCCGCGACGTCGCCGACGACATCCAGATGCATGAGTCGACGGTCTCGCGGGTGGTGTCGAACAAGTACATGCACACGCCGCGCGGGCTGTTCCTGATGAAGTACTTCTTCCACAGCGGCATCGATTCCGACACCGGCGAGGACATTTCCAGTCTCACGGTCAAGAAGAAGATACAGGGCTTTATCGACGGGGAGGATCCACGGAAACCGCTGTCGGATTCCAAGATCATGAAGATCCTGAACGATGAGGGCATCAATATTGCCCGGCGTACCGTTGCGAAGTATCGCGACGAGTTGAACATCCCCTCATCGACCGACCGCAAACAGATTTTCTGATCCTTCAACTTCAGGGGAAGCGATAGCGACATGGCCACCACAATCACGGGACGCAAATACGAAGTCACGGGCGACATCCGGGCGCTGATCACGAAGAAACTCGACAAGATCGTCGACAAGCTCTTCGACGATGTGATCGAGGTGCGCGTCGTGCTGCAGGTCCAGAAGTACCGGAACCTCTGCGAGATCCTCATCACCGGCAAAGAGCACGACGTCAAGGCGGCCCAGGAGTCCGGCGAGTCGATGCAGGACGCGATCAACCTGGCCCTCGACCACGTCAAGCGCCAGGCCCAGAAGAACCGGAGCACGATCCGCGACCACCACCGCAAGGCCGGCAGCCTGAACAAGGCAACGGCTAATCTGGTGACACAATGGTCGGTTCAGGTGCTCGAGCCCGGCAAGCTTCGTCAGTCCGGCCCCAAGCGGCTGCCGCGCATCATCAAGACCAACAATCTGGCCATCCTGCCGATGACCATCGAAGATGCCGCCGAGTCGCTCGATGGGTCGAAAAACGAGTTCATCGTCTTCCGCGATCTCGATACCGACCGCATCTCGGTGATGTACAAGCGCCGTGACAACAACCTCGGCCTGATCGCGCCCGAAGTCTGACCGCTGTTTACGCGTTGTGACACTTCGCTCCTAACCGTACTACACGGCGCACCCGAAAGGTGTATCTTCGGTGGCCAGCAATCCAAGGAGGTTTCTATGAAATCGATGCGTTTGGCCGTACTGCTGCTGAGCATTGCCCTCGTCGTACCCGCATTCGCTGCGAGTCCTAACTTCAAGGATTGGGAACGTTCGCCCCAGGGGTACTTCATGACGAAGGCCGAGCACCAGGAGTGGACCGCAATCAGGACACAAGAGGAAGCGCAGCGCTTCATCGATCAGTTCCTCGCGAAACGCGATCCGGATTTTGCGGCCGAGGTTTCCGCGCGCGCGCAAAAAGCAGACAAGTACTTCACGGTCGGCAAGCTCCAGGGGTCGAAGACGCTACGCGGAAAGATCGTCATCGTGTTCGGTCCGCCTTCGACGATGGATGTGAGCAACGTCGTCGACACCGGCAACGTTCATCATGACAGCCCCCTGATGGCAAGCGCGATTTCCGGTGGGACTGCCGCCGGTGGCGATGGCGGCAAGAGTGCCGGCGGAGACGACGGGAACGAAGGTTCGCGCACGATGGGCGGTGCGTCCATCGTGAAGAACTACCATCTGGTCTACAAGTCGGCGCCCGGTGGAGCGATCGACGTAATGATCTCGGCAGAAAGCGACACCGGAAAGGACCGGCCCGCTGACCGCAATTCTTCCAAGCAATTGGATGCCGCATTCGAAGCCGCTGCCCTGGCGTCGATCAAGACCAAGTGAACAACCAGTCCGCCGAGGACTTCATCGAGACGACGGTACGCTCGCTCCTCAGCGACGAGCTGGATGAGCTTGCACTCAAAATCGTCACGGGCGATGACGGCCTCGATCGGACCATCCTCCGGCCGCGAGTCCAGAAACCTGGACTGGCGTTCGCCGGTTACTACGAGTACATCAAGCCGTGGCGTGTCCAGATCATCGGCGAATCGGAAACGAAGTACCTGCAAAGTCTCCCAGCCCGCCTTCGCGAAAAGCGGGTCCGTGACGTAGCGGCGCTGGACGCCTCGTGCTTCATCGTCACGAAGGGGATCACGCCGCTCGAGGAGCTGAAGCATGAGTGCGAGAAGCGCTCGGTGCCGCTCTTCTCGACGCCGGCGATGTCATCGACGTCGATCACGCGCACGACGTACTTTCTCGAAGAGACGATGGCGCCGAAGCTGACGATGCACTCGGGCCTTCTCGACGTCTACGGCATCGGCGTCCTGCTCCTCGGCGACAGCGGCATCGGCAAGAGCGAGTGCGCGCTCGATCTGATCTACCGCGGTCATCGTCTCATCGCCGACGATATGGTGATCATCAAGCGCCATCCGAACGATGTGCTCCTCGGCTATTCGAACGATCTGCTGCGCCATCACATGGAGCTGCGCGGCATCGGCATCATCGACATCAAGGATCTCTTCGGCGTGGCCTCGACGCGCGATGTGAAGCCGATCGACCTGGTGGTCCGGCTGGAGAAATGGGTCGAGGGAACGGAGTATGACCGCCTCGGAATCACCGGCGAGACGTTCGAGCTTCTCGGCGTGTCAAAGCCGTATGTCCGCCTTCCGGTGGCCTCGGGACGAAACCTGGCGCTGCTCGTCGAGATCGCCGCGCGCAATCACCTGATGAAACTGCAGGGCTACGATTCCGCCCGCGCCTTCCTGCAACGCATCGACGCCCAGATCGCCAAGACGGGAGAGGGCGCATCCGATCTGCTCCCGCATTCGAACCCGGAAGAGATGACCAGCTCGAAAATGCGCAGCATGAACACGAGGTTGCGGTTTCAGCCGGACGTCCTGGATCGGACGCGGCGGCAGCGGTAGGAAGTTCCGCGAAGTCTGACGCCGCCTCTCATTGTCACATTTCGTAGTCTTCTGGTAGCTGGACCACACAAGCGTGGCCGCAAAGGTGTATGTTCGGTGGCTAGCAACCAAGGGGGCTTCTATGAAATCGATGCGTTCGGTAGTACTGGTGCTGAGCATTGCCGTCGTCGGATCCGCATTCGCGGCCAGTCCCGACTTCAAGGATTGGGAACATTCGCCCCAGGGCTACTTCATGACGAAGGCGGAGCAACAGGAGTGGACCTCGATCCGGACAGAGGAAGACGCGCAGCGTTTCATCGCGCAGTTTCTCGCAAAGAGGGGCCCGAATTTCGCGGCCGATGTGGCCGCACGCGCCGAAAAGGCAGACAAACTCCTGACCATCGGCAAGACCGCGGGATCGAAGAGTCTTCGCGGAAAGACCGTCATCCTCTTTGGTCCTCCGACCAGCGTCGATGTCAGCGACTATCAGGACATGGACACCGTCCACCATACGAGCCCGGTGGTTGCGAATGCCTATAGCGGCGGCTCGCTGGCTGGTGGCGGCAATGATGACTCGCACGAAGGCTCGGGGACGATGGGCATGGCCAACATCATCCGCAACTATCACTTCACGTATACGACAACCCCGGCAGGGGCGCTCGACGTGACGATATCAGCGGATCCGAGCTCGGGAAAGGACCGGGCTCGGAGTCGTGACGACGCGAAGCGGCTCGAAGCCGCATTCGAAGCAGCCGCCCAGGCATCGATCAAGGGCAAGTGAGCGTCAGTTCAACGAGGGGCAGGAGCCTGAGCCTTCGGCTCTCAGGATAGACTTCCCTCAATGCCTCGCCCGGAATACCTGGTCATCATCACCGGCCTCTCCGGCTCGGGGAAAAGCTATGTGCAGTCGACGCTCGAAGACGTGGGCTTTTACTGCTGTGACAACCTGCCGATCGAGTTGATCGAGCCGTTCCTGGAGGAGGTCGGTGCGCATGAGAACGCCGATCGCGTCGGCATCGTGGTCGATGTGCGGACGCATGACTTCGCCACGATCTTTCCGGCGTTCTACCGGGAGCGGATTCAGAAACTGGTCGGGCACGTCGTCCTGATCTTTCTCGAAGCGAGTGACGAAGTGCTGGCACGGCGGTACTCGGAAACGCGCCGGCCGCATCCGCTGGCGAAAGATCAGCCGCTCATTCAGGCCATCGCCGCGGAGCGGGCCGCGCTCACCGAGGTGAAGTCGCTGGCCAACATGGTCCTCGACACCTCGCAGTTCTCCGTACACGAGCTCAAGGCCGAGGTCATGCGGCGCTTCGAACTGAAGGACGAAAAGGTGACCATGCTCGTCACGATCGTTACCTTCGGATTCAAGTACGCCATGCCGTACAACGTCGATCTCCTCTTCGACGTCCGCTTCCTGCCGAACCCGCATTTCGTCGAATCGCTGCGGCCGAAGACGGGATTGGACCCCGAGGTGGTCGCCTATCTGAAGGCACAACCGGGTTACGACGTCTTCTACAACAAGCTGCTCGATTTTGTGACCTATCTGCTGCCGGAGTATCAGAAGGAGATGAAGAGCTACCTCAGCATCGGCATCGGCTGCACGGGAGGAAAACATCGATCCGTGGCCGTCGGGCAGCGCCTGGCCGAGGATCTGGCGGAGCGAGGGTACGCGATCGAGATCGTGCATCGGGACTGCAAGAGGTGAGGACGGTGAAGGTTGCTGGGTTGCTGAGTTGCTTGGTCGCGCGGTCTCGGGGTTGCGCGGTCTCGGGGCGGAAACCGCGAGACTCCGCGACCGCGAGACCCCGTAACCATGCAACCCAGCAACTCAGTAACCTGGCATCCCCCAGCCCGCCGTTTGCGCCCCGCTCCCTACCCACCTATCATTCGCCCGCTGCACGAGGAGATTGGATTGATCGGTGCCTTGATCGTGACCCACGGGACGTTGGCGAATGAACTGCTGCACGCGGCCCGGCAAATTGAATCGCCCGTCGGGGTGATCGAGGCGGTTCCGCTCGAATGGACGGACACTGTCGACGAGGCTCGCGAGAAGATTCGCAAGGCTTTGGAGCGCATCGGCGAAAGCGACGGCGTCATCATCTTCACCGACATGTTTGGCGGAACGCCGAGCAACATCAGCCTGTCCTTCCTGGAGAAGAATCGCGTCGAGATCATCACGGGCGTCAACCTGCCGATGGTCGTGAAGTTCGCCATGCTGCAGCAGGACGGTAAGGACCTGACGGCGCTGGCGCACGTCATCAGCGAACGGGGCGCGAAGTCGATTCGTGTTGCTTCCGACCTTCTTACCGCCGATCGCCGTGCGGGAGAGCCGTCGTGATGATCGAGCATGAGATCGAGATCAAGAACAAGCTCGGCCTGCACGCCCGCGCCGCGGCCAAGCTCGTGCACACCGCGGCGCGCTTCCGCTCGGACATCAAGATCCGCAAAGGGGATGAAGAGGTCGACGGCAAATCAATCCTGGGCATCCTGCTCCTCGCCGCCGGCCGCGGCACGGTGATCACCATCAAAGCGAACGGCGAGGATGAGGCCGAGGCGGTCGAGGCGATCGAGAAGCTGATCGATGCGAAATTCGATGAAGTAGAATGAAGTCGATCAGCTCTTAGCTCTTGGCTGTTGACTTTAGGGGCTCCGGTTGGCTTTTGGGCAGCGCGCCGTCGGGCGGGCCTGAGAGCTAAGAGCTGACAGCTAAGAGCTAAATGCTTACCGAACCCGCAGCCAGATTGGCCACCGCATCCCGCAGCGCGATCCGCACGTACAAAGGGATCGGCGTTTCGCCGGGCATTGCCATCGGCCGCGCGGTGATCATCGAGCGGCGCGAAGCGGCGGTTTATCGCGTTCCCATCCGTGACGAAGAAGTCCCCTCCGAGGTCAATCGATTTCTCGAGGCGCTGGAGAAGACGCAAAGTCAGCTTCACGACTTGAAGGTGAAGGTCAGCCGTTCGATGGGGGATGAGTACGCCTCCATCTTCGAAGCGCACGCCATGATGGTCAGCGACCCGTCCTTCGCCGACAAGGTCATTCAGAAAATCGAGTCGGAGCAGGTCAACGCCGAGTGGGCGATGGCCGAGGTGCAGGAAGAGCTGCAGGCGCGCTTCCTCAGCTTCGACGACATCTACCTTCGCGAGCGTGTGGCCGACGTGAAAGACGTCGCCGACCGCGTGCTGAAGAATCTGCAGGGCATCAGCCATCACGACGTCTCCGAGATCACACACGACGTCGTCATCCTCGCCGACGACCTGACGCCGTCCGACACGATCCATTTCAACCGCCGGCCGATCGTCGGATTCGCCACGGAGGCGGGCGGGCGGACGTCGCATACGTCGATCATCGCCAAGTCGCTTTTCATGCCCGCGGTCATCGGCGTCCCGCGCCTGACGAAAGTCGTCGACAACGATGAGATGGTGATCCTCGACGGCTACGAGGGGACCGTCCTCGTCAATCCGACGCAGGCGATGATCGCCGAGTACCAGACGCGCGTGATCCGCCACGAAGAGGCGGAGCGGCGCCTGCTCGAGAATCGAGATCTCGAAGCGGTGACGAAGGACGATCGCCGCATCACCCTGCAGGCGAACATCGAGCTGGTCGAAGAGTTGAAGGATGCCATTCGCTTCGGCGCGGAAGGGATCGGCCTGTATCGCTCCGAGTTCCTCTACATCTCAAAGAGTCCGTTGCTGCCGAACGAGGAGGAGCATTTCCAGCTCTACAAAGCGCTGGCCGAGGCCACCGCGCCGCGGTGGTGCGTGATCCGGACCTTTGACCTCGGCGGACGCAAGCTGGCCAAGGAGGTCATCGGCAGCAAGGAGAACAACCCGGTTCTCGGGTTGCGCGGCCTGCGCCTCTGCATGAAGCATCGCGAGATGTTCCGGACGCAGCTTCGGGCCCTGCTCCGTGCCTCGGCCTTCGGCAGGATCAAGATCATGTTTCCCGTCGTGACCAGCGTACAAGAGCTGCGTCAAGTAAAGACGCTCGTCCGCGAGCTGCGCGCCGATCTTGACGCCGAGGGGATCGCGCACAATCCCGACCTTCCGATCGGAATCATGATCGAGGTGCCGTCCGCCGCGATCATCGCCGACATCCTGGCCACCGAATCGGATTTCTTCGCCATCGGGACGAACGATCTCATTCAATACTCGCTGGCCATCGATCGTTCGAACGAGAATGTCAGCTATCTCTACGAGCCGCTCCATCCGGCATTACTGCGGCTCCTGAAGTTCATCATCGATGCGGGGCACAAGGCCGGGATCCCGGTGTCGCTCTGCGGCGAGATGGCCGCCGATCCACTGTTCGCGATCGTGCTGCTCGGCCTTGGTCTCGAGATCTTCTCGATGAATCCGTCGTCCGTTCCGGTCATCAAGAACATCATTCGCTCGGTGCGCTACAAAGACTGCCGCCGCATCGCGGAGGTGGCGCTGACGAAGAAAACGGCGCAGGAGATCGAGGAGTTCATCATCGAGAGCGTGGCCATGCGCTTCCCCGAGGGACTGGTCAACAAGCCACAATGATCGACGATCGAATCTTCGCAAGACTTCCGATCAAACGCGTACCGAAGCCGTGGGGCTACGAGTTGATCTTCGCCAGGACGGACCGATACGTCGGCAAAATCCTGCATATCAATCGAGGCGAGAGCCTCAGCCTGCAGTATCACGAAATCAAAGAAGAGACGCTCTTTGTTGTGGCCGGTGAATTGAAGCTGACGATCGAAGTCGACGGCGACCGCCGGGAGTTGATCCTTCGGACGGGTGAGGCGTTTCACATCGCGCCGCGGATGATTCACCGGATGGAAGCGGTCGAGGATACGGACGTCGCCGAGGTCTCGACACCGGAGCTCGACGACGTGATCCGGCTCGACGATCGATACGGCCGCACCGGAACCAGTGCCCCATGAGACCATTCATCGCCATCGCGGTCCTTCTCGTTGCCACTGCCGGCTTCGCCGATGACTCGCCCCTCGTAAAGGCGGCCAAAGCGAACGGCGGACCGAAAAAGAAGACGACGAAGAAGGTCATCACCAACGCCGACCTGGCGAAATCGTCGGGCGGGAAAGCGACACCAACGCCCGCCGCCAAGCCGGCAGCACCTCCCGCTGCTGCACCGTCCGGAACGGTCGCCGAGCAGGACAAATTGCTCCATGATCGCGCCGCCGCGAGGATTCGCAGCGAAGCGGCGCAGGCGAAGGTGACCGATCTCGAGAAGGAGCTCGATCGCATCGAGCAGGCGTATTACGCGGAGAACGATCCGAACTATCGCGACAAGACCATCGCCGAGCGCTTCGAACAGACGAAAAAGCAGCTCGAGACAGCAAGGAAAGAGCTGGCAGACGCGAGGGATGTCCTGGAGAAATTGAAGTGACTACCTGTAATCCTGAGCCTAGCCCCTTCGGCTGCGCTCAGGCCAGGCTGAGAGGCTGTGAAGAAATCGAGCATGGAGCAAAGTGTCATCCTGAAGCTGCCGGAGCGCCGAGCGAGCGCCAGCGAGCGAGATGCGCGCAGGACGCTGAAGGATCTCCAGTGGCAGCGCCTGTGGCCGGTGCAGCGAAACTTGAGATCCTTCGCCGTCCTCCGCGCATTTCGCTCGCTACGCTCACTCAGCGCTCCGGCAGGCTCAGGATGACAATTACACCATGACCAAAACCTTCTTCATTGAAACGTGGGGCTGCCAGATGAACGATCTCGACAGCCAGCGGCTCTCCGGCAGCCTGAAGCTGCGCGGGTACCGGCGCGTCGAGAGCGAAGGGGAGGCGGACCTCATTCTTCTCAACACCTGCTCGATCCGCGATAAGTCGGAGCAGAAGGTGTTTTCGCACCTGGGCCGGCTGCGTGAATTGAAGAATGAACGGGAAGAGCTGAAAATCGGTGTCTGCGGCTGTGTGGCGCAACAGGAAGGGGAGGCCATCCTCCATCGCGCGCCGTGGGTCGACTTTGTGATGGGGCCGGGCAATGTCGGCCATCTCGATCAGATCCTTTCCGGCGACCGCAAGGTGGCCATCGATTTCCCCGACGATCGCAACTATGACTACCTCACCGTCGACCGCCCGTCGGCCACCAAGGCGCAGGTGACGATCATCGAGGGTTGCAACAAGAACTGCACGTTCTGCATCGTGCCGACGACGCGCGGCCGCGAGGTTTCGCGCCCGTTCGATGACGTGTTGCGCGAGGTGCGGGCCGCCGTCGCCTCCGGCCGTGTCGAGATCGAGCTCCTGGGACAGACGGTGAATGCATACCGCTGTCCGGTCACCGGCCGCGACTTCGGAGCGCTGCTTTCAGCGGTCGCGGAGATCGGCAACGTGGCCCGGCTTCGCTTCATGACCTCGCATCCCGCCGAGGTCAATGACTCGATGATCGCGGCCATGCGCGACCACGAAAATATCTCGCGCTACCTCCACCTGCCGGTGCAGTCGGGCTCGTCGAAGATCCTCCGGCGGATGAAGCGCCTCTATACGCGTGAGCACTACCTCGAGACGATCGGACGCATTCGGGAAGCAATCCCTGAAATTCATTTCTCGACCGACGTTATCGTTGGTTTTCCTAATGAAACAGACGAGGACTTCGAGCAGACGTTGTCGCTGATCGCCGAGGTCCGCTACGGTTCGATGTTCGCGTTCAAGTACTCGCCGCGTCCCGGCACGCCCGCTCTGAAGATCGGCGCGCCGGTCGACGATCGGATTGCCTCCGAGCGCCTGAACCGCGTTTTTGAGCTGCACGAGCGGATTAAGCGCGAGACGCTGGAGTCGTATCGCGGGCGCATTCTGGAGGTTCTTGTCGAAGGGCCGAGCAAACATGATGCAACAATGCTCACAGGCCGTACCGACGACAACGTGGTGGTCAACTTCAGCGCTGACTCATCGCCGCTGCCGGGGAGTATGCTGGGTGTGCGCATCGAACAGGCACAGCATCACACACTGCGCGGGGAGGCTGTCGCATGAATGAGCTCGTACCGATGTCGATCAAGGGTCTGATGCTCGACCCCGTTTCCAATTCACCGATCGTCGTGCTGAAGGATGAAGAGGAGAAGTTCTTTCTCCCGATCTGGGTGGGTATCTTCGAGGCGAACGCCATCGCACTGCAGCTCGAGAACGTAGCCACTCCGCGCCCGATGACGCACGATCTTCTCAAGAGCGCCATCGCTCAACTCGACGCCCGCGTGACGCGCATCGTCATCAACGACCTGCGCGACTCCACGTTCTTCGCCCAGATCCGCATGATGGTTACCCGCGCCGGCGCCGACACGATGCTCGAGCTCGACGCCCGTCCCAGCGATGCCATCGCCCTTGCGCTCCGTACCGAGGCCCCGATCTACGTAGCCCAATCGGTTCTCGATCAGGCCCAGACCATCACGCCGGACTCCGACGACGATCCGGACGAGAAGACGAAGAAGTGGTTCGAAAACCTCGATACCGAGGATCTGGGCAAGTACAAGATGTGATCGGGGTTGCGGGGTCTCGCGGTTACGCGGTCTCGCAGGTTTGGGTTGCTGTTGCCTCGTCGCGCCGAACCGCCGCATAACCGCCGCGAGACCTCGCAACCGCGAGACCGCGCGACCAAGTAACTCAGCGAATCCAGCAACAACCCACGCTACAATCGCCCGGTCCACATGATCATCACCGTCGCCAACCAAAAAGGCGGGGTCGGCAAGACCACCACCACCATCAACCTCGCCGCCGCCGTCGCAAACAAGGGCCATAAAACGCTGCTGATCGACCTCGATCCGCAGGCGAACAGTACGATGAGTTACATCGATCCGCGATCGGTCTCGCGGTCGATGTTCGATGTGCTGGTGAGCGAGGAGCTCGGCCTGAACGACGTGATCGTCCCGACGCCGCTGCCGAATCTTTTCCTGGCCCCGTCGAAGATCGCCCTGGCCAAACTGGAGTCGAAGCTGATCGGCGAGCTCGACGGCCCGTTCCGGCTCAAGGACAAGATGAAGGATGCGCCGAATGAGTACGACTACATCTTCATCGACACGCCGCCCACGCTCGGCATGATCACAGTCAACGCCATGGTGGCCTCGACGCACGTTCTCGTCCCGATCCAGTCGTCGTACTTCGCGCTGGAGGGGACGGACGATCTGCTCGAGACGATCGAAAAGATCAAGGCCCGCCCGAACCCCAACCTTCAGCTCCTGGGCGTGGTGATCACGATGCATGACAAGCGCACCACGCTGGCGCGCGATATCCATGCTCAGATCGGCCAGGTCTTCGGTGAGCGCCTCTTCAACACCGTCATCACGAAGTCGATCCGGCTCGAAGAGAGCCCGGCCTACAAGGAATCGATCTTCACTTTCGCGCCCCGATCGACCGGCGCGATGGAGTACTACTCGCTGAGCGAAGAAATCCTGTCCCGAGTCTGAGGAAACCCTGATGAGCATGAAACGCGGACTACCCGAGCGCGCCTCCATGCGGCACGATGCGCATTTCGTTGAAGAACTGACGCGCCGTTCGGGACGGCATATCGGATCGATGATCCCGATCGAATTCATCGAGCCGAATGCCGAGCAACCGCGCACGAACCTCGGCAATATCGAAGAGCTGGCGTCGTCGATCCGCGAAAAGGGGGTCCTGGAGCCGATTCTGGTCCGTGCCGCCGGTCCGAACCGGTACCAGATCATCTCCGGCGAGCGCCGCTACCGCGCCGCCACGCTGGCCGGCCTCGACGAGATTCCGGCCATCGAGCTGGATGTCGATGACAAGGAACAGCTCGAGATCGCGCTGATCGAGAACATCCAGCGCAAGGATCTGACGCCGTTCGAAGAGGCCGAGGGCTTCTTCGTCCTGCAGCAGAAATTCGGTTACACGCACGAAAAGATCGCGCACGTCATCGGCAAATCGCGCACCACGATCACCGAAACGCTGTCGATCAACGAAATCCCCGACCGCATCCGGGCCATGTGCCGCGAGGCCGGCATCTCCAACAAATCGATCCTCGTCCAGATCGCCAGAGCAGGGAACGAACAGGCGATGGAGGACGTCGTCCGCCGCTTCGCCGCCGGCGAGCTGACGCGCGATGACGTGCGCAAGCAGACGGCCAAGCCGGAGCCGAAGAAGGCCGGCCGTCCGAAGAACTTCACCTGGCAGGTGAAAGACAAGGCCCTGCCGTTTACGGTGAACCTCAGTTTCCGCAAGGCGAATGTCGGCAAGAGCGAGATCGCCGAGGCATTGCGGGAGTTGCTGCGAAGGATCGAGAGCGAGTAGTCAATTCACGGAGGACAGATAAGCGCGGCCAAAGCCCCGAGGATGCATTCCATGAGACGTCGCCGTCCGTCTACAGTGTGAATTTCAGGATTGTCATGCTGGTAAGCCTACTCGTTTTGCTTGCTAAGCTGAACACGTCCACGCCCCCACCGGCGTCCCTGATTGAGACCAAGCATAGCGGGAATGTGTGTTCTGCCGGAGCGCCCGATTTCCGCGAGTCTCAGCGTTGTAGACGGACCGACCAGGCAGAATTCGCTACAGACCCCCAAAGCTATTTTCTATGGCGAAGCGACAAGGGTGCCGTCGTCTGGCTCGGAAGGGCTGAACAGGACTCTCGATTGGCATTCGACGCGTCAGAGGCGGCACTGATCTCGTTACGCGTGCGCCAGGCCTCTGCAGATCCAACCAAGCAACAAACGACCTTGACACTGAAAAGCCTCTCTGGCGCCGTGTGGATTGTGCCGTTCACGTCGGAGAAACTCGAACAGCTGCGGCTCTTAGCGTTACCGGCCGGCCAATTTGAATTGATTATCAGGACGCCTGGCTACCCGACCACCGTCAGGCGAGGTCTCGACGCACGGCGAGGAAAAGTCCTCGGGGTGCCGCCAATTGACATAGAGCATCTACCGACAATCACCGGCGTGGTCCACGATTATCATACCGGCGAGGCCATTCCCGGCGCCGAGATTCGCAGCGGCGATAGCACTACATTCAGCGACTCCGGCGGCAGGTTTTCGTTGAACACGTCCAGCACGACACAAGAGATATCCCTGGTAGCAAGTGCCACGAACTATGCGAGCCAGGAAATCATCGTCCACTCCGGCCGGAAAGCGGTTGCGCCTCAGCAGTTTCTACTTACGCGCGGTGGTAGCCTGCGGTTCATCGTACAACACGAATGTGTGGATGATTGCGCGGCGACCGCACGCCTTTTCATCAGTCGCGAAATGGCAATTTTCTCGGATCCATGGAGGCTGGTGGCGCAAAAGAGTGGCGCCGGCAGGAATATCGACTACCGCTTCGACGCTCTGGCCGAAGGAAGATATGCGGTCGTCGTGGAAGGGCAGAGTGCGCTCCAAAGAAGCGTTTCCTACCTGACGCTCGGTCGGGACGAGAAGAAGGAGCAGGCGATCAGGTTGAACGACATCCGCCTGAAGGGGGTCGTTACTCTGGGGGACCAGCCCCTGGCCAAGGGCAATCTCACATTGTCGACAGACGAGGAACTATGGTCGGGCGACGTTCACACAGATGCCAATGGCGAATACTCAGTCAGGTTGTGGCAGGGGGGTATGTGGGAGCTGACAATTGACGTCCCGACAGAACTAAAGCCATTCTTCTCCATCAGGAACCTGAACGACGATGCCGACCAGTCCTGGGATATCGCGATCCCGACGAGAGCAATTACCGGCCGCGTGTTCGATAGGCAAACGAAGGAGGCGATTGTGGGTGCGGAAGTTGTAGACCACGTGGTGCCGCGCACATCTGGAAGGATCCTCAGCACTACAGATCAAGATGGTCGATTCCGCCTGCCAATGCTACCGGCCGGGACTCACACGATTAGCGTTCAGTCAGAGGGATTCGTCAGTCGCGAGCCCATAAACGTGCAGCTGACTGAAGCTGATGCTCAGCGCGAGGTGCCGATCGCACTGGACCGGGCGATGAGAGTCTTCTTCAGGGTTGTCAATGCGGCAGATGAGCCGGTACCCAATATCATGGTCTATGATTGGGTTGGCGCTCTGGGTATGGAGAACCGTGCTCCTTACTGGTCGGATGCGTGGGGGCTCGTCTCCGTACCTCTTCGTCAAGGAGAGCAGAAGCCGATCTACGTGATGGACCAGTCTGGTTCATTCAGCGTCGCCCTCGCCGACTCTGCTACGAAGACTTCGGCTGAAACGCCCATCAAGATCACGCTTCCTCCGCCCGTGGCAGCGCTCACGCTTCTTGCCGCGACGAAATCAGGACCCGCGGCAGGAGTACGCTTTCTGGTACGTTTCGATGGGCGATTTCTGCCGCCCAGGATCTGGGATCTGGTAACCGGTCCGTTCTCGGGTGTGGCGCTGACCGGCCAGGACGGCCGGTTGACGATTCCGTCATTGCCGGTTGGTACGTATGAGTTCTGGCCATATCATAACTCGGATGAACTGCAGCACTTGTTTACATCGGTCTATACGAGACAACCCACCAGAGTCGTCCTTAGTCCCGGACCAAACGCGATCAAAATCGACGTGGACGGTGCGCACTGAGTGTGCTGCAAGAGCTCGCGTGACGCAGCCTCGGTTTTTTCCGAGGCTGCGTTCGTAGGATCGGCAAAAACCATATTCGTGATTCCATAGCCGGAGTTGTGCAGCGCGATCCTGGTATCCGACCCGTCGTTCGTGTTCGCCACGGAGGTGACCGACGTTGGTTGACATCGTCGCAGCGACCCTCTATCCTCTCGCCCCAACATGTCACGCCACACCATGATGTCGATGCGCCGAATGGTGATGCGCCGCCCGGGCGCGGACGCGTAGACTGACTGCCTCCTCGACCCGGGTCCCTCCTACAGCTTTTCTCCCCTGAATGTCAGCAGCATGAGAGTCCGCCGCCATCCGCGCGGCAGGAGGGGAACATGTACCGTTTCGACACACTCGCTATCCACGCCGGGCAGCCCAACGATGCCGCCACCGGCGCCGTCACTGTTCCGATCTATCAGACTTCGACATTCGGCCAGATCGAGCCGGGCGTCCATCGCGGCTTCGGCTACGCGCGAACAGAACATCCGACACGCCTTGCATTGGAAGAGTGTCTGGCCTCGCTCGAGGGCGCGCGATACGGGCTCGCGTTTGCCAGCGGTATGGCTGCCATTCACAACGTCCTTTCACTCCTTCGCCACGGCGACCATGTGGTCTCGACGCAGGACCTCTACGGCGGCGCGTGGCGCATCTTCACGAAGTATTTCTCGAAGTTTGGCGTCGACTTCACCTTCGTCGACAGCAGCGACCTCTCCGCGGTCGAGCGGGCCATCCGTCCGGAGACGAGGCTGCTCTGGCTGGAGACGCCGTCGAATCCGCTGTTGAAGACCACGGACATCGCCGCCTGCGGTGCCATCGCGCGCCGCGCGGGCATTCGCACCGTCGTCGACAACACGTTTGCCACACCGGTCCTGCAACAGCCGATCGCACTCGGCGCGGATATCGTGGTGCACTCGACTACGAAATACATCAACGGTCATAGCGACACGCTCGGAGGAGCGGTGCTGACCGACGATGAGTCGCTTTTCGCGGACCTCAAGTTCTTTCAGAACGCCATCGGCGCGGTGCCCGGACCGCAGGATTGTTTTCTCATCCTGCGCGGAATCAAGACGTTGCCGCTGCGTATGGCCCGGCACTGTGAGAACGCAAGGGGAGTGGTTGAATACCTCCGCGGGCACGACCGCATCGCCCGCGTTCACTATCCCGAATTCGGTGCCATCGTCTCGTTTGAGCTCGAAGTTCGCGACGACGATGGAGCAATTGCTGAGACGATTGCCTTCTCGAAACGTCTTCGGCTCTGGACCCTGGCGGAGAGTCTGGGCAGCGTGAAGAGTCTCTTCTGTCATCCGCCGACGATGACACATGCCTCGGTCGAGCCGGAGGTGCGCCGCCGCGTGGGAATCGCGGACGGCCTGATCCGGCTGTCTGTCGGTCTCGAAGATGTGCGCGATCTGATCGACGATCTCGATCAGGCGCTGGCGGAAGTGGCGTCGCCGAGGAGGGTTGCATGCGCCGGATAAACATCGGCCTCCTCGGTTGTGGCACGGTCGGACGCGGCTTCGTCGATCTCCTGACGCGTGAACGGGAGCGCATCCGAGGGCGCGACGGCGTCGATATTGCCGTTCGCCGCATTCTGGTGCGCGATGCCGGCAAGCGACGGCCGGGCATCAATCCGGCGCTTTTCAGCACCTCGGCAATCGACATCCTCGACGACGGCTGCGACATCATCGTCGAGCTGGTCGGAGGCATTCATTCGGCCGGAGCCTTCGTCCGGCGTGCGCTAGCGAACGGCCGCCACGTCGTGACGGCAAACAAGGCGCTGCTGGCGGATGCGGGGCGGGAATTGTTCGCCACGGCCGAACGCAACCATGTGCGCATTGGATTCGAGGCCAGCGTCTGTGGCGGGATTCCGATCATCCGCGCTCTGCGGCACGGACTGGCCGGCGACAGGATCGAATCGATCAGCGGCATTCTCAACGGCACCTGCAACTACATCCTGACGCGGATGGAGCAGGACGATCTGGAGTTCGACGACGCGCTGCGGCTGGCGCAGGAGCGCGGGTTCGCGGAGGCGGACCCGTCGATCGACGTCGGCGGCGACGATGCGGCACAGAAGCTGCGCATTCTCGGCGAGCTTGCCTTCGGTCCTCAGATCGTTCGGATGCGCGTCCACGGGATCGCCGACGTCACCCGCGCCGAGGTCGAACAGGCGCGTGCAAGGAGATGCGTGGTGCGGCATGTAGCCACCGCGAGGCGCACGGCCGGCGGAGTCGAGATGCGGGTCGAGAGGCGGGAACTGCCGGAGTTTCATCCCTTGGCGGCCGTCCGGGACGAGAACAACGCCGTGGTGGTCCGCGGGCGGGCGGTTGGCGAGATGATGTTTCAGGGGAAAGGAGCGGGATCGCTGCCGACGGCAGCGGCTGTTCTGTCGGACGTCATCGAGATTGCCAGCGAGCCGAATCGTACAAGCGCGTATTAACATAATCGCTCTTAGTAGACTCTGTGGAAACCGTTCAACCGACGTCAGATCCCGGCGGCCAGCCAGCACGTACAATCCATCGACCGATGAAGATCCTCACGCGCTACATCTTCAAGGAGATGCTCGGGCCGACCGCACTCGGCTTCGCCTTCTATACGTTCATCATCCTGATGAAGAACCTCTTCGACTTCGCCGGGATGATCATCAAACGATCCCTTCCGGCGTCGACCGTCGGGCGGCTGCTGTTCCTGTCGCTGCCGCACATCGTCGTCCTGACGGTCCCGATGTCGCTGCTATTCGGAATCCTAATCGCCGTCGGGCGGCTTTCGTCCGACTCCGAGATCATCGCCATGCGCGCCCTCGGCATCTCCACGCGCACCATCTACCGGCCGGTCTTTCTATTCAGCTTCCTGGTCTTCTGTATCAACCTCTACCTGATGAACTTCGTCCTGCCGCACGGCAACGCCGAGTTTTCGGCGCTGCGCTCCGAGATCTTCACTTCCCAGATCGAGAAAGAGCTCAAGCCGCGGATCTTCTACGACGAGTACGAAAACCTCACGATCTACGTGAACGATCTCGATTCGAAGACGCTGCAATGGAAAGGCGTCTTCGTCGCCGACAGCCGGACGGCGGACGAGACGCGCACCGGAACCAGTACCGGACCGGTGACGATCGCCCAGCAGCTCCAGACCGCGCGCCAGGAGGCCGCGCAACCTCCGTCAATCCTGCCGCAGGGGTCCAGCAACAAGATCATCGTCGCGGAGCTCGGCAATCTGTCGATCCTCAAGCCCAGCAACCAGGTCTGGCTGAACCTCAAGACCGCGGAGACGCACCTCTGGGATCCAAAGAAGCCGGATCGCTACGACCTGAACCACAACGTCGTGCAACGGATGCGGCTGCCGGACAAGTACGGCGACTCCAACGGCGGCTACCAGCGTTCGCTCCGCGAGATGACCTTTCGCGAGTTGATGGAACAAGCGCGCTGGGCCCAGTACTCGCACGATCCCGATGCCCGCGAGACCTACTGGGCTGCCAAGGTCGAAATGAACAAGATGTTCGCCATTCCGTTCGCGTGCATCGTCTTCGGCATTCTCGGGTTGCCTCTCGGAATCACAAACCGTCGTGGCGGCAAAAGCTCGGGTTTCTCTTTAAGTATCGCCATCATCCTCATCTACTACGTGATGATCAACAACGGCGAGCATCTGGCTGACACCGGCAAGATCGGTCCGGCGGTGGCCATGTGGTCGCCGAACGTCGTTCTCCTCGCCATCGGTATCTACCTGCTGATTCGCGCCAACCGGGATACCGGTGCGCAACGTTCCGAGGGGGGCATCGTCCGCAGGTTCATCCAGGCGATCAAAGCAAGGAGGATGGGAACAGCGGGAGCGGCCGTGGCCGACGAGCCGGCCATCCTCAGCCGGTTCGACATCACGTTCCCGAATACGCTCGACCGCTACATCCTGCGCGAGTTCCTCAAGATTCTGATGCTCGTGCTGGTGTCGACGGCGGCGCTCTTCGTCATCGTCGATTACACGGACCTAAGCGGCGACATCCGGACGAATCACATCGCCTTCCACACGGTGGCCTCGTACTACCGCTTCCTGATCTTCCAGATCCTCAACTACACGCTTCCCATCTCGGTATTGGTGTCGACGCTCGTAACGTTCGGAATCTTCTCGAAGAATAACGAGGTGACAGCCTTCAAGTCGGGCGGGATGTCGCTCTACCGCGCGGCGCTGCCGATCGTCGGAATCTCTCTGGCCATCAGCGCGCTGGCGTATTTGCAGCTCGACTATGTGCTCCCGTACTCGAATCAGCGGGTCGAGGAACTGCGGAACAGGATCAAGGCCAAGAAAACGGTGCACGCCATTCCGACGGCGCACCAGCAAAAGCTGTGGTTCCTCGGCAAGGGCCGCTACCTCATCAACTTCCTGGCCTACGACCGCGACGAGAAGGAGCTGACGCAGGTTCAGGTGTTCGAATTCCATCCGACGAAGTTCCGGCTGACGCGGCGCGTTTACGCCGACCACGCCAAGTGGGATGGCGTGGGCTGGGTGTTCTCGAACGGTTGGATGCGATCCTTCGGCGACGACGGCAGCTCGACGTACGCGCCGATCACCCGCCCGTTGCGCCTCTACTACAGCGAGCGGCCCGAGGATTTCGCCACCGAGGCCAGGGCACCGGATCAGATGACCTTCGCCCAGTTGAGGCGGTACATCGAAACGATCCGCAAGTCGGGCTATGCCGCCGAAGAGCTGACTGTGAAGCTCTACACGAAGACATCGTGGCCGTTCATCAGCCTGGTCATGGCACTGATCGCGCTGCCGTTCGCGTTCCGCATCGGCAAGCGCGGTGCCCTCTACGGCGTCGGCATCGGCCTGATCCTCGGCATCCTCTACTGGATGATCTTCGCGGTCTTCACGAAGTTCGGCGAGGTGGGAAATCTACCCGCGGTGCTGTCGGCCTGGAGCGCCAACATCCTGTTCGCCATCGCGGCGATTTACATGTTCCTGAATGTGGAAACGTGATGCTGTCATCCTGACGCGGAGCGCAGCGACGCTGTCAGGATCTCGGGTCAGACCGCGCGGTAGTAAGCCCATAGGCAGGGCCGGCGCGGTCGAACCGGAGATCCTGACGGTGTCGCTGCGCTCCACGTCGGGATGACAAATCAGAACCACTCACTGCGCCGCTGATTGCTCGCTTCCAGACGCGGCGAGGCAACGACGCTGGTCAGGACGAAGCCGGCCGTCTGCAGCAGCCCGTCCGCGGCACCAACCGAGATCGTGTTCCGGCCGCGCTCCAGCACGAGTTGGACGCTGCAGATAGAGGCCAGGCAATCGGCGTGCTTCACTTCCGACAGCTCCCCTCTCGAATTCGCCACGGCGATAGCCAAACGCATCGGCGGCAGCGCCTCCGGGAGTCTGACTGCCAGAGCTACCGTGCAGGTGCCGCCGTTACAGGAGACATCGCCGGCGCGCACTTCAAAATCGAAATCGCTGGGCGACTGAAGCGCCAGCAGCGAGGCCAGGACGCGCGAGTCGAAGTCAGAAACCGTCCGCCGGCCATGCGGCGCGCGCACGCGTAACTCTTTGCCCATGGGCGGCTTCTGGGTAACCGCGGGCGCCTCAGAGGAAGGAACCGACGGGATAGCCGTGGAGGTATCGGCGCGCGACGGCGCCGCCAGGCTACCGACCAGGATCATTGCCGGAACGAGCGCTCCGAATCGCATCCCATGTCCTCCGCTGTGTCGAAACAGTGGATAGAGTACGGCGGGAACGCCAGTTTGTCGAGTCTGGAGGCAGTCTCATCAGCGGGCGATGGTGGCCGGGCCTTGGGCACCTACGCCGCTGGCCGTGCCGGCCCAGCTCAGATCGCGTTCACGATCTCGTCGCTCAACCCCTTCCAACGGCGCAGGTAAGCACGGCGGTCGGTGTTGTACTTCTCAACGAGTTGCCGGTACTCATCGCTCCTCCCCTGCCGCTCGTACATCTTCTTCGGCTGCAGGTAGTCGGCGTCGTCGATCTCCGGAACCTCCGTCGCCACCAGATAGCCGAAGTCGGGATCCCTCTCCCATTTGATCGTCCCTTCGGCAATGGCCTTCACCACCGCGGACGAATGCTGGATCTTGACCTTCTTCGAGCGCTCATCCTTCTCGTCGCCGCCGATGCGCCCGGTGTTCATCAGATAGACGTCCATCGGACTTTCCTTCATCAGCTCCAGCATCCGGTTGCCCTGAAATGCGTGCAGCAGCGGGAAGAAGGGATTCGTTCCCGGTACGCGCAGTGACTTGCCCGCCTCCGCCGCCCCGCCCGCGCTCGTTCCCTTCGTCTCGCCCAGCATGAAGTACGCGGCGGCGAGCGGGCCCTCCAGTTTGGCTACGGCCGGAATGATGTTCTCGTTTCGGTTCAGGATGAGGAGGAAGTCGACGTTGTTTACCTCGCGCGCATCGAACGCCCCCGCCACATCGTCCATCCGGATCACGGCCCGGCCGTTCGGCGTGTACGACGTGTCGAAGTAGTCGATCCTGCCGCTGCCGTCCTGCGACACATTCTCGAGGTAGGCGTGAGGCGACGCGCAGGCGTGATAGATCGTCGGCTCGTCCTTCGGATTGAGTCCGAACGTCTTGGCAAAGCAGCCGTTCTCGGTCGCGTATACCTTTCCGCCCGGCATGAGCGCGCAGAAGTCATCCTGCACCGGCTGGGAATTGTTCTGCTTCGTGAACGTCGTCGTCGTCTTGCCCGTGCCCGACAA
>Ga0210402_10000891_pt1 | contig 32113 bp, 34 predicted proteins | sample IncBWC7MmetaG_FD_161055 | JGI IMG/M metagenome (GOLD analysis project Ga0210402, IMG submission 161055) | Forest soil microbial communities from Barre Woods Harvard Forest LTER site, Petersham, Massachusetts, United States - Inc-BW-C-7-M | ecosystem: Environmental > Terrestrial > Soil >...
TGGTCAACAGCATCTCCATATCTGCGTAGTAACGCGTGGCTGCTTCAATGCTCGCTAGCGCCACCGCATCGCCCAGATTCTTCTGCAGGCTCATCAAGCGAATGATGTGCGGGAAATATACTTCATCCGACTGAAGTTCCAGTCGGCGCGCGCGTGCGCGGCTCTCACGGTCACGCGGCCATAGCGCCGGGGTCGGTTGCAGGTCCTCGAGGTACTCAAAAATCTGCGTTGAATCGAAGAGTTCAAGATTGCCATGAACCAACACCGGTACTTGTTGTTTAGGATTAATGCGCAACACCACGGGGTGTTTCGGGTGATAGCCGAGTTGGGAGTCGTACGCGACCATCACCAGGTCGAAGTCCAAACCCTTTTCCAATGCGGCGATTTGCGCCTTCGCGCCAAACATGCTTAAGGGGCCGGAGTAGAGCGTGAATCGCGATAGCGGCGTGGTCATAACTTAATCATCCAAAATGAATCGTTGTGGGCCTCAAGCCCGCTTTCCTGCGGGCATTTTATGCCGTCGCGATGGGTCTCTTATGCAAGCGGCGTGCAAGGGATGCTCTATTAAGTTAACAGGCGCAAATCGTCAATGTTGCCGGACGGAGACATCTCGCTCATCGATGTCACCTGCGCGAACATCGCGAGCACCACCCACCTCTCGAAGAGACCGCTATGCCGCTCATTACTCATCTCGTCGACGGTCTCTTTGGGCTTGCCGCCATTTCCTCATTTTTCGGCTTCGTGTTTCATCTGCTCACCGGGAACCCTGATATGGCCCTCATTTGTTTTGTGGGCGTGGGGGGAAGTGCAACGATGGTGTGGATGATCACCAGCTGCCGCCGCGCGTAAGCGGTCTGAACGCGCATATCAGTAGCGATACTGCTCAGCTTTGTACGGCCCCGCCTGTTCAACACCGATATAACGCGCCTGACGGTCCGTGAGCACCGTAAGCTCGGCGCTGAGTTTCCTGAGCTGCAGGCGCGCCACTTTTTCGTCCAGGTGTTTGGGCAGCACATGCACGCCGATCGGATATTTGGTGGGGTTCGCGTAGAGCTCAATCTGCGCCAAAATTTGATTGGCAAACGATGAACCCATTACATAGCTTGGATGACCGCTGCCGCAGGCTAAATTCACCAACCGACCCTCGGCCAGGAGAATGATGCGCTTGCCATTCGGGAAGATAATGTGATCAACCTGCGGTTTGATGTTCTCCCATTGGTATTGCTTGAGCGAGGCGCAGTCGATTTCGTTGTCGAAATGCCCGATATTGCAGACGATGGCGTTGTTCTTCATACGCTGCATGTGTTCGAGCGTGATCACGTGACAATTGCCGGTGGCGGTGACAAAAATATCGGCATGCTCGGCCGCGTATTCCATGGTCACGACCCGATATCCTTCCATTGCCGCCTGCAGCGCGCAGATCGGATCAATTTCGGTTACCCACACCTGCGCTGAGAGCGCGCGCAACGCCTGCGCTGAACCCTTCCCCACATCGCCATAGCCCGCGACGACGGCAATCTTGCCCGCCACCATGACATCGGTGGCGCGTTTGATGGCATCGACCAGAGACTCGCGGCAGCCATAGAGGTTGTCGAATTTGCTCTTGGTCACCGAGTCATTGACGTTGATGGCCGGAATCGCCAATTGACCATTCTTGACCATTTGATAGAGGCGTTTGACGCCGATGGTGGTTTCCTCCGACACGCCCCGTATGGCCTTGAGGCGCGACGAATACCAGTGTGGATCGCGTTCGAGTGTGGCTTCGATGGCTTTGAACAGGGACGCCTCCTCATCGTGGTTCGGATGCGCAATCAAGGTCGCATCGCGCTCGGCACGGGAGCCCAGGTGCAGCAGCAAGGTGGCATCGCCGCCGTCATCGACAATCATGTTGGCGAGGTGGCCATTCGGCCATTCGAAGATGCGATGGGCGTAGTTCCAGTACTCATCCAGTGTTTCGCCCTTGTAGGCAAACACCGCTATGCCGCGATTGGCGATTGCCGCTGCGGCGTGATCCTGCGTCGAGAATACATTGCACGATGCCCAACGCACCTCGGCGCCCAGCGCCTGCAGGGTTTCGATCAGCACTGCGGTCTGTATGGTCATGTGCAACGAACCGGCCACGCGCGCACCGCGCAATGGCTGGAGCGGCGCATACTCCTCGCGGACTGCCATGAGTCCTGGCATCTCGGTTTCCGCGATAAGAATTTCCTTGCGACCCCAGTCTGCGAGAGACAGGTCGGCGACACAGAAATCGTCGGTAGTAGAGGCACTATTGGGTACGGCGTTCATGGCAAGCTCCAACTCCTGGTTTAAGTTGTGAGCGCCGTTGGCCCTAAAGCCACGGTACCGCAAGCCTGGCTGGTCCATACCCAGTCGCAGCGCCCCTTGCAGCACCGGCGTGCCGTAAGGGGCACGTCGCGAGTGGCGATTATACCCGATCTGGATGTCTAATATAATCCGCTTAATCAAGTGAGTGCAGCTGTCAGTCGTCCCGATCCGGCTGCGGCTTGCGATACGCATGGTCGGAGTCTTCACGCTCGAAGGGCGCATCCGCGCCTTCCTCGCTGAAGTACCTTTCCACCGCGTGCCCGTTAGTTGGCGTGACCCGAAAATCATCGGCCGTCTGCATGTCGGTGCTGAGGTCCGACAAGCATGAACTGATCGAATAAATTGTGTCGCGGATGCGTTCGAGCCGGGCCTCAATCAAGGCCTTGAGATCTTCGCTTCCGGCCTCCTTATCGATGCTCGACGCCTTGATGCTGAGATGCCGCAATTCCTCCTCGATTCTGCTGAGCTTGCTGGCAACTACATCGAGCGGCAGGCCGATCGTCATTTCCACAGGGCCGGTGAGCGAAGCGCGCATGTAAAAAGCCTATATGGTGTGAGCCGCGGGAGCAAATAGCACCCGGGACTGGCTCCCATTGGCAGGCCATCAAGTACCTCTGTTAATGTACAGCGCGCCGGAATCCCGCACTGCCGGCCCGGATCGCGCAAGGAAACACGCATGCTAAGAGCAATAACTTCTGCCGCTGTATGGCTGCTGGCGACTTTAGCTTCACCGGGTGCCGCGGCGGCCACGGCAGACAAGGAGCCGGCGTCCTGGACGGAAGGTCAGCATTATTTTCTGATCACGCCGGCGCAGTCGACTTCGGTGCCGAAGGGCAAGATTGAGGTGACCGAAGTGTTTTCGTACGGATGTCCGGCCTGCAATCACTTTGTGCCCGTCATGAGGAAACTGAGGCAGAGTTTGCCGGCCAACGCAGTCGTCAACTTCATGCCGGCAGGGTTCAACGCCGCCGAGGACTGGCCGATGTTTCAACGCGCCTACCTGACCGCACAGATGCTCGGGATTGCCGATGCAACACACGAGGCAATGTTCGATGCGGTGTGGAAAACCGGCGAACTGGCGATACTTGATCGATCGACCGGACAACTCAAGGCGCACCTGCCGACGATCGAGGACGCGGCGCGATTTTACAGCCGCAGCACGGGCGTGTCGGCCACTGATTTCATCGCTGCTGCCAGTTCCATGGGCGCCGAAACCCGGATCGGTCAGGCGGACAGCATGCTGATGAGGTACCAGGTCAGCGCTACGCCCACGATGATCATCAACGGCAAGTATCGGCTCGATGTGCCCTCCGCCGGCGGCCCCGACCAACTCATTGCACTCGTGAAGTGGCTGGTGGCGAAGGAGAGTCATTGACGCGTTAATTTGACGTTCTGCAACAGGAATTGTTTTCCCGATGGCAGATCGATCCGGGTCGAGTTCTCAAACTCAAACCCCGCGACCGACGCAGCGGCGCGCAAGTCTGAAGGCGCGACCAATTTAAATGTACCTTCGAGCGCATTCAGGCTGTGATAAACCGTCGGCGTTATCGCGCGCTGCCCAGCGTGGGCAAGCTGCAGAAGCGCTGCCAGCGTCCCGTCCGGCCGCAGATTGCGTTGCAGCGTCGCCAGCGTAGCCGCGACATCCGCGTACTCGAAGATCAATGCCGCATAGATCAGCGCCACCGGCGCGAACTGCAGCCGCCGGGACTCGATGTCCGCACAATGAAGTTCGAGATTCGCAAATCGCTTCGCATGGCGCATTCTGCAGGCTGCAATGTATTCGGGATTGATATCTATCGCGACTATGCGTTCAACGCAGGTCGACTCGAGGCCCTCCAATCCGTTTCCTCCTGCGCAGCCGATGACGGCAACGCTGGCCGGTGCATGCTGCGCAATCAATTTTGCCAATTGCCGCGCCAGCATCTGCGCCTGGCCGACCGCAGGCAGCGACATATGCGCCTCATACTCTGCGAGCGGTATTCCGAGCCACGGGGACTGCATCGTGGGTTCGCTTCAGCTTGATAAATCCATGCGATGCGTCGAGTATAACCCTGGCAACCGCCCACTTTTTATCGATCCGCTATCCCAATAACCGAGAAAAAGACAATGATTGCATACCGCCGGATGGAAGCCAGATCACCCGCCGGGCCTGGCATCAGTCGACCGCGACGCGTGCGCAGGATCGGATTGCTCGCAGTCGCAGGGTTGGTGTTTGCCGCCGCCGCGGCGGCGGAAAGCAATCCAGTGCCGGCGGCATCGCCGAGCACCAACCTCAAGATCTATATATCCGTCGACATGGAAGGCGTTGCCGGAGTGGTTACCGCGGATCAATTGCTGCCCGGCGGCTTCGAATATGAAAGATTTCGACATTTCATGACCGATGAGACGCTGGCGGCGGTTCGAGCGGCGAAGCAGGCGGGCGCTACGCAGATTGTCGTGAGCGACTCGCACGGCAACGGCGAGAATTTATTGGTCGAGGCTTTCCCGAAGGATGTGCGGATTGTGCGGTCCTGGCCGCGCCACGGCGCCATGATGGCCGGGTTGGACAAGAGTTTTGCAGCCGCCATTTTTATCGGCTATCACGCCTCAACCAGCAACTCGAAGGGCGTCCGCGCGCATACATTCTCCAGTGCCCATCTTACTCGGGTTGTACTCAACGGCAGCCCGGTCACGGAGGCGGAATTCAATGCGGCTTACGCGGGAGACTTCAGCGTACCGATTATTTTCGCCTCCGGAGACGATGCGGCGATCGCCGAGATCAAGGCGCATCTGGGCGACATGGATACTGTCGTTACAAAAAACAACCTGGGATTTCACTCCGCCGAAACACTGACGCCCTCCGCGGCGTGCGATCTGATTTTCGATGGTGTGATCCATGCGATGGCGCATCGGGCGCAGCGCCACCCCACCCTTGTTTCGAAACCCGTCACGCTCGAATTGTCATTCAAGAACTACATGCCGGCGGAGGTACTCAGCTATTTGAGGTCGATCGAGCGGGTGGACTCTCATACCATTCGATTCGTCGGACGCGATATGCCGGAAGTATCGGATTTTGTTGATGTAGTCGAGCGATACAACCCTGATCTCGCGCCGTGAGCGCGGGCGCCGGCTGATGTCGCGCAGTCCGGCAATTGACACGTTTTGCACGGAGGAGTAATTGGATGGCCTGCGATTCGTACGCCAACGCGGCGAGTCGTCACCAACAGCACCAAAAACACAGGGGAATACCATGGAGAGCAAAAGCGTTTCAGTCGGGCGCTGCGCGCGAATCGCGGCAGTCGCGATGTGTTGTTTGCTTGGTTCGGGATACGCATTGGCCGGCACCGGCGTTCTGATCAAGGGAATGGCAAGGGCGGGCGCCGACAGCGCGCCCACCGACCAGTTCTGCCGGGACAATTTCGGCCTGGCGTGCTACTCGCCTCAAGAGATTCGGACCGCGTATGGGCTCAACGGACTCATCGATGCCGGGATGGTCGGGGCGGGACAAACCATCGTCATCATCGATTCCTTCGGCAGCCCGACCCTGGCCGCCGACTTAAGCGTGTTCGATGCCGGCTACGGGCTTCCCGATCCGCCCTCGCTCACGGTGCTGTCGCCGCTCGGATCCGTGCCCTTTGATCCGAACAACAACACCATGGTCAATTGGGCCTTCGAAACCACGCTTGATGTTCAATGGGCACACGCCATGGCCCCCGGCGCTGCCATCGTCGTGCTGACGAGCCCGATTGCGGAGACCGAGGGCGTCCAGGGACTGCCAGAGTTTCTCGCACTGGAGAAATATGCGCTGGATCACCACCTCGGCAAGATCATCTCGCAGAGCTGGGCTGCAACTGAGAACACTTTGTTTCCGGGTGTCGCTGGGCCGCAAGGGCCCGAGGTGATCGCGGACTACCAGGCATTTTACGCTCGGGCCGCCGCGGAGAGTGTTACCGTGCTGGCCGCCGCGGGCGATACGGGATCTGCCAACGTCGAGTCCGATAGTGTCACGTTTTATACCTTCCCTACGGTCAATTTCCCGGCCTCCTCGCCCCTGGTCACCGCCGTGGGGGGGACGAACCTGATCGCAGATACCTCTGGCAACTATCAGTCGGAGACGGTGTGGAATGACGGCAGCGGCGCCGGCGGCGGCGGCATCAGCCAGATATTTCAGGAGCCCTTCTATCAACGATTCTCGCTACCCAAGCACGTCCAGGCTGAACTCGGCGGCAAGCGCGGCATACCCGATGTGTCCTATCACGCCGATTGCGTGAATTTCATTCTCGTGTATGTGGGTTTTCTGCCGGGGGGCGAAGGCTACTACTTCATCTGCGGGACCAGCGAAGGCTCGCCGCAATGGGCAGGCATAGTCGCCGACCTCAATCAGTATGCCGGCAGGCCGCTCGGATTTCTGAATCCGACGCTGTACGCGGTGGGCGGTTTGGGCGGCTTCCGCCAGTTCGGCCGCGACGTCACGGTGGGCACCAATGCCTTTCTCGGAGTCCCGGGATATTCGGCTGCGTCCGGATGGGATCTCGCGACCGGCTGGGGAACGCCCAACCTCGCGGAACTCCCGTATCACTCCATCGGGTTTCTGGAGCACTAGCGCATCGAAGAGCCAGCCACAGCATCAACCGCAGACAAGAAACAGCCCCGGCTTTGCGCCGGGGCTTTTTTGATCGCGTGGCAGGCGGCCGCGCTTATTCTGGTCGGCGTCCCCGAGGTGTTGCTGGCGCAATCGGCACCGGTCCCCGCACACCCTGCGGCCCAGGATTTTTCCGAAGCCGATCGGCTACGCGGCGGCTACGGGCCTTATCGGGCCAACAATGATCTTCTGTATTATCAACTCGACGTGCGCGTCGACACGGTCCGGCAGACCTTAAGCGGCAAGAACTCGATTCGCTTCAAGATGCTGAAGCCAGGCAGGCGCATTCAGCTTGATCTCGTGCGGGTGTTTCAAATAGACAAGATACTTTTACGTTCAGCGACAGGCGCGCCGCGCGCGCTTCACTTCGAGCGTGCCGCCGGACGCACGGTCTACGTGGATTTTCCAGAAACGCTGCGCCAGGGACGAATTTACACCATCGACTTCTACTACTCCGGCCGGCCGGTCGAAATGGGCCGCTTCGGTGGATTTGTGTTCCGCAAGGATCCGATGGGCCGGCCTCTGGTGAATACTGCCTGCGAGGAGGAAGGCGCCAGCGTTTGGTGGCCGAACAAGGACCAATGGCGCGACGAGGTCGAGGGCATGGAAATCAGCGTCGAAGCGCCCAGCGATCTTATCGAAGTCTCCGGCGGTAGATTCCAAAGCAAACAGGAACTGCCCGACGGCTACACCCGGTGGAATTGGAAAGTGCAGTATCCGATCAACAACTACGATGTTTCGCTCAACATCGGCAAGTATGTCCACTTTGGCGATTCTTACGGCGATCTCAGTCTTGACTACTTCGTATTTCCCGAGGATCTAGAAAAGGCGCAACGGCAGTTTGCGCAGGTCAAGGACATGCTCTATGCGTTCTCCCGCTTCTTCGGTGAATACCCGTTCCCGAACGACGGCTACAAACTCGTTGAGGCCCTGTATTCAGGCGTCGAGAACCAGACCGCCATCACCTACGGCAACCACTTCGAAAACGGCTACCTGGGAAGGCCGGCTTCGGGTATCGGCGCACGATTTGATTTCATCATCGTTCATGAAAGCGCCCACGAGTGGTTCGGCAACAGCATCACCGCGCGCGACCGTTCGGATATGTGGATTCACGAAGGTTGGGCCAACTATTCAGAGTCGCTATTCGTCGAGTACATGTGGGGCAAGCAGGACGCCATAACCTACATCAACACCGGCAAGGAGAACGTCAAGAACCAGTTCCCGGTGATCTCAACGGAGGGCGTCTTCAGCACACCGCCCGCGGATCAATACAAAAAGGGAGCCCTGTTCCTGAACACGCTGCGCAGTGTGCTCGATGATGATGCCGAATGGTTTTCGTTGTTGCACGACTACTACCAGCACTTCAAATATCAGACGATCATGACGAGCGACGTGCTCGCCTATTTCAACAAGCACACCGGCAAGGAATTGACGCCGCTGTTTGCCCAGTATTTACGGCATGCTGCGATTCCCGTGCTGCAGCTCAAATTCAATGCCGCGGAGCACACTGTCGGCTACCGATGGGCTGCGGAAGAAGCGGCCTTCGACATGCCGGTGCGTGTCGGGCGCAGGGATGATTGGCAGCTCATCCATCCCACCGCCGAGTGGAAAACGCTTGAATCGCCGATCCCGATGGATGAATTCGAGGTGGCGACGGACCTCTACTACATCGATGTGAGCAAGCAGTCGTGAACCAACATAACAAAACGCGCGCCTGCACGCGCAACGTCCTCGCGGCCGCCACGTTGCTGTTCGCGACGCACTCGGGATCGGCGGCGCCTGCCTCGCCCGCAGCGGGCTATGCGTCGCTGGTGACGCTATTTGAGCAATGGCGCGAATTCGAACGCCCCATCATGCATGGCGGCGTCGCTGACTATCGCGCGGCCGCCATCGCCGCGAAGGCCGCGGCCTTGAGGCAATGGCGCAAGCGACTCGGCGCCATCGACACCAAGGATTGGCCGATCGACGAGTTCAACGACTACCAATTGGTGGCGGCGGAAATGAACGGCCTTGACTTCAATCTCCGGGTCTTGAGGCCGTGGGCGCGCGATCCGGCCTTTTACATGAGCGTATGGCCCGCTCGATCCGACGTTCCTTCGCGCGAAGGACCGGCGGCCTATCCGGAAATTGAACTCTACAGGTACCGCTTTCCACTCTCGCCGGCTGCGCAGCGCGAGCTTGAGGCGCGAATCGGCGCCATTCCGGAACTTCTCGCGCAGGCCAGGGAAAATCTCAAGGATGCCAACGCCCGCGACCTGTGGACATTCGGGGCGCAGGAATTGCAGAACCAGTCGCGCACCCTCGCCTCCCTTAAGGCCGGGACGCTGACTGTCAGCACCCTGGAGGGAAGCCAACTTGCCGATTTGACGGGCGTTTCCCCGGCGCTGAGGAGCGCAATCGATGCTGCTCTTAGCGCCACTGATGAATTCATCGCGTGGCTTAAGGTGATGGCTCCCCACAAAACCGGCCCGTCCGGGATCGGCAAGGATGCCTACACCTGGTATCAGCAACACGTACACTTCGTCCCCTTTACTTGGGATGAGGAAGTGGTGCTTCTGCACCGGGAATTGGAACGCGCACAGGCTTCCTTAAGACTTGAGGAGCATAACAATCGCAAGCTGCCGCCGCTTCTGCCCGCCGCCGACGCCGCTGCCTTTGACAAACTGGCGCATGCACGCCTCGACAAGTTCGTCGATTTCCTGGTCCAGCAGGAGGTGATTCCCGACCGGCCCTACATCCGCGCAGCACTCGAGCCCCGGCTGGGGCACTTCGTGCCAGAAGAACAAAGAGTGTTCTTCACGCGGGTTACGCACCGCGAGCCGATGCTGCTGTTGTCGCATGACTATCACTGGCTGGATCTATCGCGCATGAGAGACGAGCCCAACGCGAGTCCGATCCGCCGTCTCGCCTCGCTGTCGAATATCTGGGACGGCCGCGCCGAAGGATTCGCAACGGCTTTCGAGGAATTGATGCTGCACGTCGGACTCTACGATGACAATCCGCGCGCCAAGGAATTGGTCTGGATCATGCTGGCAAATCGAGCCGCCCGCGGTCTTGCCTCACTGTATGTTCAGGCAAATGTCTTTACCTTGGCGCAGGCCGGCCAATTTCATGCAGAGTGGACGCCGCGCGGGTGGGCAAAAGCCAACGATCAACTGACCGCCTTCGAGCAGCTCCTGTATCTGCGCCAGCCCGGATATGGCACCAGCTACATCACCGGCAAGCTATTGCTCGACCGGTTGCTGACCGAGTATGCGCATCAGCAGGATTTGGCGGGTAAGCCTTTCACGCTGCGCGACTTTCTCGATCGCTTCAATCGCGAAGGCATGATCCCCGTGCCGTTGATGGAGACGGAGATGATTTCGAGCAGCGCTCGCGAGCCTTAAAGGTGGCGCGTCGGCCGGTGCGGCTGGTGGCCTTCGACCTCGACGGTACCCTGGTTCGCGGTCCGACGATCTGCGAAGTGCTGGCCGACAAATTCGGCATGCGGGATCGCATGCGCGCCATCGAGCAACTGCGCGACATTGCGGACATTAGCGCCGCGCGTGAGGAAATGCTGCACTGGTACGGCGATGTGCCGCTGGTGGAACTCTGCGCCGAGCTTCGGCGGGTTGAGATTGCGCCCGGCGCGGCTGAGGCATTCGGATTGCTGGCAGCGCGCGGCGTGACCTCCGTGATCGTCTCGGTGACCTGGGCGTTCGCGGTGGAATGGTTTGCGCGCCGCTTCGGAGCGCAGGCTTGGGTGGGCACCGGCGTGACGAGTGCAGGCTCCATTCAACACTTCTGGCCCCATGACAAACCTGTTTGGTTGTCGCGATACGCAAGCGATCTAGGTATTGAGCTCGACGAAGTCGCGGCAGTGGGCGATTCACTCGGGGACGTTCCGATGCTTTCGATGGTCGGTCACCCGGTATATGTCGGTGCGCAGCTGCCGGCAGCGATCGGCCATGCAACGCATAGACCCCATGCGAACCTGCGCGAGCTCGCCGCGGCCCTGCTCGACGGGTGATGTTCAGGCCGTTGCGCCCGCGTGCGCGGGCAGCACGAAGATTCGTCGCGCCATTTCCGAATCGAGCTGCGCCCGCGAATAGAATCGCTGCAGCAGATCGGGCTGAAACAGCTCCGCGTTCTGCCGCGCGAATGCCGGCCAGCCGCCTCCATCGCCGCGCTCGCAGATATGCTGTTGGATGAGCGCCAGGTAGGCGACGGTGATGGTCTCGTGGTAGCGATCGGGCTTTCCCAGATGCTGGACGTAATTGCGGATTGCGCGGCGAATGCGCTTAAGCGCCTCGGCAAAATCGTATTCCTTGAGATATAGATACGCGGCACGCACATGTGCGGTGTGCCCGAAGTCCTTCTCCGGCAACTCGCAGCTCTCGAGCAAACGCAGGAATTCCCGGTCGGTCATGTCTTCTCTTTCAGGCGATGGCTCGCGCCCGCGTCCAGATCCAGCTCAAAGATGCCCTTGAGTTCGGCGACCTTGCGCAAGGTCTCCGCACTGAACGGCAACTTACCGTCAAAGGCGTGCAGCACGATACCCTCGAGCAAATCGCCGAGTGTCATGTTCTTGTATTCGGCGAGCGCCTTGAGCACTTTCAGGACACGGCGCTCCATACGCACGCCGGTCTGGACGCGTTCGATTTCAAATTTCCCGGTCGGGTGCGTCATGGGAGTTTCCATACCACCTATTTGGTACCAATGTACCACGGTACCGATTGCGCGGCAAGTCGGGCGCTTTGGCTGTCTTGGTTCCGCTTTGAGCGGCATATTATTGATTTAGCGCATCTTTTCTGTGGGATTTTGAAGCTCCGCGCCATTGAACTTCACTAAATCGCGCCCATATCAGCTACTGCGAAACGGGGTCCACTTGCATCGGCTTGGATGCCAGTTTCGCCTTACAGGAGACGAACATGATTGGATCAATTGCCCGCTGGACTCACAACGTACTGCTTACTGCATCCGGCTTGCTGACGATTGCGTTTCTGGTGTCGGCCAAGTAGCCGGAGAGGCGACGCGACGCTCATTGCGCCCCGTTCAAGCGGACGATGCTTCTATCTCGCCTCAATACAACTACAACCAGCGCAGCCTTAGAAATGGAACGTGGCGCCGAATGTCACGCCGGTCATCCGCACCTTGTTGATCAACACCTGATTGTCGGTTGTTCGGTACTCGAGGTTTCGCACGCCGAGCGTGACATCGCCCCAGTGAAAGTGATAGCCGGCGCCGGCAAACGCCTCCCATTGCCAGTTCTTGTTGCCTTCGCCAACATCCAACAGGTAGGGGATGAACCACTTGCCGTCGCTGCCCAGGTTAAGGTGGCCCTTCGCCCCGACGAGGCCAATCGTCGAATCGCGAGTCGGCCAGAAACCGCCGCCTGCCACATTCGGCACGGGCGGCGAGACCAGGCTAAAATTATAGGCGAACGATAATCTGACGCTCGTGTAGCGCAGTCCGGCCAGCACATCCAGAGAACCGATGTCGTTGTGCACAACCGTGTAAGAAGGAGCCAGTGTCCAAATGGCCATCCGGGTTGCAACGTCAATTTGGCGGTCCAACGCCAGCCCCGGACCAGGGCCGCCGGGCAGGCCAATCTGCCGGGTATGCGTTTCGGTGGTCCCCAAGTTCAGAAACACGAAGTCCGTCCATAGACCCCAGTCGCCTTTCTGGATCGCGCCGTCGAATAACGCGCCCATCTTCACATACTTGAGATACTGGCTGGGCTGGGTTTCGACGGTCTGCGTGCCGCCGCCGGCAATCGCAGGCACGTTCACCGTCGTGTACATAAACGGCACCCAGCCGTATAGAGTTGCGTCGAAATGCCACTGGCCGTCCCACTTGTTGCCGTCCGCGACGGCGATGACGTCTTGAGCCAATACTCTCACCGACGCGAGCGCACCGAGATTCAACACGACCGCCGCCACCGCGAATCTCAGGAATTTGACGTGCTGCATGAACTGGCCTTCTCTTTCGTTGAGCAAATGCGCATAGCTCAACCCGCTATGCTGACCGCGGCAAGAATCGATGAACGCGGACCAGCCTGTATATGGGACCTTGGACTCATAGACCCTTTGCCATGCAGATCTACCAAACCTAGGCCCAGCGCACCTATATGGCGATAAGCATCGTGCAAGCCCAGTCGGAGGAGCAATGGCGCCAGGCGCGCAGGCTCATCGAGCAGTACGCGGCATCGCTGGATCTCGATCTTGCCTTTCAGAACCTGCAGCACGAATTGGCGCATCTTGCCGGCGAATATTCGCCGCCGGCCGGGGCGTTCCTGCTGGCTGCCGATCAGGAGAGGTACTTAGGCTGCGTCGGTCTTCGGCAATTCGCCTCCGGGGTCGGCGAAATCAAACGCCTGTATGCGCTCCCCGTTGCGCGCGGGCAGCACATCGGACGACAGTTGGCCGGAGCCATCGTCGAAATCGCCAGGCAACGCGGCTATGCGCGGCTGCTATTGGATACACTGCCTTCCATGAAACAGGCGCAATCGCTGTACGCGTCGATGGGATTCAAGCCCACGGCAGCCTATCGATTCAATCCGGTTCCCGGGACCGTTTATCTGGAATTAACGCTGTGACCACGAGCCAGACCACGCGCGCGCTCACGGTGCAATTGCTGGAATGGATCGAGAGGCAGCCGAGGACGTACGCGGACACCCTTGAGGCGTGGCGCACGAGCTGTCCCCGATTATCGATTTGGGAGGACGCCTGTATTGACGGCCTGATCGAGACGGCCCCGGGCGGCAACATCGTGACGGTCAGTGCCAAAGGAAAGCTGCTGCTCACGATAGCGCATGGAGATATCGATACTTGATGATTATCACGACGCTGCGTTCTTGAGTGCTTCAAACAGTCTATCGGGGTAGCGGTCTTGACGCCCCATCGGCAGCAGCCGATCATCGCGGCCAGGTCACGAGGAGACCGCGATGACATTCCGCGTCGAGCCTTCTGGCGAGAGCTGCGGCGCGCTGCTACGCGGCATCGACCTGTCGCGGCCGCTGTCAACCGCCGACATCGCCGCAATCCGCGCGGCCTGGCTCGAGCACCAGATTATCGGCATCTGCGATCAACATCTGGAAATTACCGATCTGGAACGCTTCGCCGCGACCTTGGGACCGGATGGCGATGATCCCTATATCGCGCCGATTGCGGGCCATCCGCGCGTAGTCGAGGTACGTCGCGAGGCCGACGAAACCACGCCGGTGTTTGCGGAGGCGTGGCATTCGGACTGGAGCTTTCTCGATCCACCGCCGGCCGGGACGCTGCTCTATGGCCATGTGATTCCGCCGGTGGGCGGCGATACTTTGTTTGCGAACCAGTACGCGGCCTACGAGGCACTGTCGGACGCGATGAAGGCAAGGATCGCGAATCTGCGGGGGATCCACTCGGCGCGTCGCGGCTACGCGCCCAGCGGAATGTACGGCGAGCGCGACCGTGGGCGCTCGATGGCGATCCGCTATTCGGATAACGCGATGGCGACGCAGCTGCATCCCATGGTCAGGCGACATCCTGAGACCGGAAGGCCCGTCCTGTTTGTCAACATGGGCTACACCATCGGCATCGAGGGAATGGCTGAGCGTGAAGCGACCGCGCTTTTGATGGAACTATTCACGCACCAAAGCAAACCGGAATTCATCTACCGGCACCGTTGGTCGACGGGGTTATTGACTCTGTGGGACAACCGCTGTTTGCTGCATGCCGCGACCGGCGGCTATCAAGGCCATCGACGACTTCTCTGGCGAATCACGATCGGCGAACGACGCACCGGTGCGGCTGCGACCGGAGAAAGCACGACTGCCAAGCTGGGCGGCACTACCGCCGCAACGCATTGATGGACGCCCTGCCCGCCGAGGTTGACGCCGAATGGCGCCAGCCCCACTAGCACGCGCATGAAGCAGGCGCTGCTGGTCATCGACGTGCAACGCGGCCTCTTCAGTGGCGGCCGTCGTCCCTTTGATGCGGACGCGGTTATTGACCGAATCAATTCATTGACGGCACGCGCGCGTGCCACGGGTGTTCCCGTGATATTTGTTCAGCATGAGCATCCGGGAAGTCCTCTGGAGTTCGGTTCCGAAAACTGGCGTCTTGAAGAACATCTGGTGAATTCCGAGCGCGATACCTTCCTGCGCAAGAGCACGCCGGATTCCTTTCTGCGCACGAACCTGGGCGAACTGCTCGCGGAGTGGCACACCGAGCAATTGTTGATTTGCGGCTACGCGTCGGAATTCTGCGTGGATACGACGACGCGGCGCGCCGCGGCGCTCGGCTATGCTGTGATCCTCGTCGCAGATGCACATACCACCCACGACAAGGCGCACGCATCCGGGGCCGAGATTCGCGCGCATCACAACGCAACGCTCTCGAGCCTTCGCTTTGGCCCAGCAATTGAGGCTACACCCGCTGCGGATGTCGTCTTGAACTCAATCTCCGCTTAAATTCAGCGCGCGGATCTTAAGCCCACAGCACCGGACGCTCACGCTCATACCAGTCGCCCACGTACTCGGCAAAACAGGCCTCAATGCGGCCGCGCTTGATCTTCATGGTGGGCGTCAGGCAGCCGTTCTCGATCGACCAGGGTTCGCTTGCCACGACCAGAAACCGCAGCTGCTCGTAGGTCGCCAGATCCCGGTTGACCTCGCGTAGTAGATCGTGAAGATCCGAGTCGATACGGGCGCGGACGGCCGGGTCCTTGAGAGTGGGACGCAATTGCTCGGCGATCACCAGGACCGCATAGGGGGCCGGTTGCCCCACGCCCGACACCATGGCAAGTTCCACGATCGGGTGCGCGCTCAGGCAATTCTCGATCGGCGCCGGCGCCACATACTTGCCCTTGGCGGTCTTGAATATCTCCTTCTTGCGGCCAATGATCCGCAGCTGACCATCGGTGCGTCGCTCACCAAGATCGCCGGTGCGAAAAAACCCGTCGTGGGTGAAGGATTGCGCATCCAAATCAGGCTGCTTGTAATATCCGGCCAACTGCCCCGGCGACTTGATGAGAATTTCGCCGTCTTCGTCGATTCGCGCCTCGACACCCGGCGCCGGGACGCCCACATGTCCCGGCTCGTTCAGATCGCCCGTGGTCCGATGTGAGCAGGCGAAGTCCTCGGTCATGCCGTACCCCTCCACCATGTTCAAGCCCAGGCGCCGGTACCAGTCGAGCAACGTGGGCGGAATCGGTGCCGAACCGCTGACGGCAATTCGCACCTCATCGAGCCCGAGACCGGCCAGCACCTTGCGCCTGACCGCCGGTGCCGCGGCGGGGTCGCCGAGCATGGCATCGAGTTTTGCGGCCGGGATGTTCGCAAATACGCTTTGCTGGAACTTGAGCCAGAGGCGGGGTACCGAACAGAACAGGGTCGGCCGGGCGCGCTGAATATCCTGGAGAAATGTGGCGCGCGACTCGGTGAAGAAAAATTGCGTTTTCCCTTCGACCAAGCCCCTGCAAATCACCGCCCGGTCATAGACGTGAGCCACGGGCAGGTAGGACAAAATGCGGTGCGGCACGCCCTCCGGAAGCTGCCAGATCGGGTCATTGAGACCGCACTCGATCGCCTTGATGACGGCGCCGAATGTTTGCATCACGCCTTTGGGCTGCCCGGTGGAACCCGATGTATAGAGCAGCATCGCCAAATCCGAAGCCGCTCGCGCCGGGCGGCCGGTCAGCGGCGCCGTTCGGGCGATGATCGCCTCCCACGCTTCAAACTGAGTCTCTGGCGCCAGCGGCAACGCAATGCATGGCAGCTGAGCAGACACGGCAGGCGCTTGCGCCGGCCAATTGTCGAGTTTGCCCACAAATAACAGGCTGGCCTCGCTATGTTCGAGAACATAGCGCACGGTCTCGGCGGTCTCGGTTGGGTATATCGCCACGGTGGTTCCGCCGGCCATCCAGATGGCCAACTCGGCCATGACGAAATGCGCGCAATTGTTCGAGAGCATGGCGATTTTGAAGCCCGGGGCAAAATTGAAGCTCTTCAAGTGCGCCGCCATGCGCCGGGACTGGTCCATGGTTTGGTCCCAGGTGTATTCCAGCAGCCGCTCACCGTCTATGGGCTGACTGAACAGGACCTGATCGGCTTGCCCGATCTCATTATCGTAGACGTAGTCGAGTATCAATTTCGGGACCGGCATGTGTCTCCAGCCTTTGGTAGCGTGTGCGCGCCTCAGTGAGTATCGCGCGCAGCCGCCGTCCGCGGTAGCGTTTTTTACCTTATCTCCCAAGATACCGGTCGGGTATGGGAATGCCTTGTCCGCGAAAAAACGACAGCTGATCAAAGTAGCCGCGCTGAAAAACGATCTGCTCGTGCCGCACGTGAAAAAAACCGCAGCCTCGCAAGCCATTGGGATCGCGCCATTCAAGTATGGCCCACTCACCGTCCTCGAATAGGTTTTCAATGATGCAGGTCATCTTGGCGCGGCCGAATTCGACCTCGAACATACGGCGGATCTCCGCGTGACCGCGGAGTGGGTCGGTGACGACTTGATGGTTGACGGCATCGACGGCGTAGAGGTTCAACAAATCCTCGACGTCACCGCGGTTAAACAGCTCCACCCATTTTGTCACGAGCTCCTTCGGAGTCATGGCTGAACCGGACAGGGCAGCGCGGGAAGCACGTACTGCTCGAGCAGATTGACGGTCTGTTGATGCATTCCGTGGGTGTTGTAGTTCTTCCGCGAGATGACCACCGCGGCGCCGAGATCCTTGAGCATCAGCACCGCGTTTCCACCGTTGCCGGACATGTACCAACCGGATAGTGCGCCGCACTTTGTCGCATAGGTGCGCTGCCAGAACAGGTATCCGTAATCTTGCTCGGCATTTGCTTTACGATGCGCGGTGGTCGCCGCCCTTACCCAATCGGCCGGCACGACGCTGCGCCCGGCCCAACGTCCGTCGTTGACCAGCATCCAGGCGATCTTGGCGAGATCGCGGGAGCGCAGCCGCAGACCACCGCCGGTCATCACCTCGCCCGACGGCGAGCGCGGCCACTGCCACTTGGAGATCGCAAGCGGCACAAAAATGGTTTGCTCGATATACCGATCGACGGGAATGCGCGCGGCACGCGTAATGATCTGGCCAAGGAGAAATACGCCGGCCGTGCAATAGGAAAACGGACCACGGCCGGCGGCATCGCGCTGGTAATCCTGCTTGGTCGGCAGATCGAGGGCCCAGCGTGCCCAGTGCTGCTGTTCGTACATCTTGTCCTCGTTTCCCGGGCTTGCATCCACGTCGTCGTTGCAGTCCAGCGCCGAGGACATGGTGAGCAAATCCTCCACCGTGATCCCGCGCTTGAGAGGGGTGTCGTTTTGGAACGGCGCCAGATCGGCCAAATATTGGACTGCGGGAGCGCTCACCGACGTGACCTTGCGGTCGCGGATGGCGGCGCCGACCGCAAGCGAGGTGATCGATTTGGTGGCTGATCGCGTGTCGTTGAGCACCTCGGCGCCGCCGTCGGCAAAATAGCCTTCGTAAATGAGGCGGTTGCGGTAAACGATGAGTACGCTCGTGGTCTTTGGAAACTCGCCGCGACCGATGGCTTCGCCCAGTCGCTGCAGGGGCTGCGGGTCAACCCCCAGGCTTTGTGGAGTTGCGGTCCGCCACTCGCTCGCTGCCAGCGCTGCGGACGCAAAAACCCCCGCAACGACAAAACCGGTGACCCCTGAAGTCATCCCGCCTCTGCGCATGATTCACCCTAAATGATGCCCGACTAACCTGCCTGGAGCATTGCCGCCATTTTTTGATGGATCAGGTTGACCGCCTTCAAAGGGCGGAGCATCACCTTGAACTCCGTGATCTTCCCATCCTCATTCCACTTGATCATGTCGACGCCATTGACCATGATCCCGTCCAACTCAACCTCGAATTCAAGAACCGCATCGTGTGTGTCGGATAGTTCACGGACATAGCGAAATGATTCGTTGAAAAAAACTTGAAACGCGGCCATAAGATACTTCTTGGTGATGGCTTTTCCCACTTGGGGCGTATGCACCACCGGCGAATAGAAGACTGCGTCCTCGGCGAGCAACCCGTCAAGCCCTCGGCTGTCGCGTTCCTTGACCAGTCGGTGCCAGGTTTGGATGGGGCCGGACAGCATGAAATTTCTCCTCGTTTGGGGCTGACGAAGATATCTTAGAGCTTTGCGGCGGCTTAGGATGAATTAGCTGTCGGCGCTTGCGTGGCTGGGCGCAACGGCCTGTGGCGGCGGCCGGGCCGCTCCGAAGAATCCGGAGCGGCGGCCGCATTGAAGCTTAGTGATCGTCTGACTTCGATACCGACAGGTTGTTGGTCACATCATCGATGACCGCATAATTGAACCGGCCCTCGCTCAAGGTATCCAAACCAAAGGCACCGCCCTGGCTCGAATCGACGTTGTACTCGCGAACGAACGTCCCCCAGACGGTGAACTCGACAATTTCGCTGGGATGCAGTACGTCGGAATTCACCGCATCGCCGTTGGCGGCCAGCAGATGTCCATTGGGAGCAAACCGCAATGCGAGCGGACCGCGCAGGTGCTCATCCGCGAACACGGTCCGGCCGCGCTTCAACGCATGGGTTCGGGTACGCGCGTCGGCCACTGAGTACACGACATTGTCGGCGGTCGACGCCACATACAGCGTATCGGACGCGGGATCGTAAGCCAGGCCGGTCGGACCGAGCACCAGAGCGGCGGCATTCGGTACATGGGTGTAGCCAGTCGCGATCAGCGTTTTGTGCAACAGGACCAGCTTTTTCGCGCCGACCGCGACATCGAGCCGTGCGACCGTGCCGTTCAACACGTTGGCCACGAAGATCGTCGCATACGCACCGCGATCGTCGACGGCGAGATCCCAAGGACCGTCCAGAAACTCAGCATCGGTCCAGGTTTGCACCATATTCCCCGTGCGGTCGATCACCTGAAGCGCGCCCTGCCCGATCGTCGCAAAGGTGCCATCGATGGTCGGCACGTTACCGACCACAACGAACCCGCCGCGCAGGACACCAAGGGCGGTGCTCAGTCCGGGCAGGCCGCTCGCAAAGAATGTGTTCGCCGTGCCCGGAGGCGCAATCGGCCCGGTTGGAGTGAGCGAAATAATGGTAGTTCCGGCACCTTGTAGATTGTCGCTGTTGTTGAAATTGCTTACCAGGACGTCGCCCGCCGCGATGATGCCGCCGGCTGGGAAGGACGCGGGCACGAAAGCCACCCCGTACGGGTTAACGTCACCATTTGCCGGTATCGTCGAGGAATTGATGACTCGGGGTATGAAGGCGCGGTCCGATTCGAAGGCTTGGAGCTGCGTTGCATAGAAACCCAAACCCGCTGTCAGAAATGCTCCCCGCAGCACATAGCGAAATATTGCTTCCTTGGTCATGTGATTGCTCCTAGGTCGGTTTCATTGGCGTTGTTCTTGCGCAGCAACATCGATTGCGCATACCGTAGGTGCCGGTGGTGCGGCGAATGGTTGCCCCCGAACCGAAAAAGTTTGCGTCCGGAATCCGTAGAGCGGTTGATCGGGGGAAGAATGAAAATCTGCATTATCGTTGCCAGTTTCACGATTGCTGCATTCAGCCATGCTGCTGCGCGCAGCGACGGCGTCGAAACGGTAATTCGGGCCGGGCACCTCATCGATACGGAATCCGGCCGCGTGCTCGACTCGCAGACGCTGCTTGTCAGGGACGGAGTGATCGCCGAAATTGGCGCGACCATCCAGATACCCGCGGGCGCTCGCATCGTGGACCTTACGGGATATACGGTACTGCCGGGGTTGATCGATGCCCACACGCACCTGACGATTGACTCAAACAATCAGGATCCGCTCGCCGAACTCGAACATACCGCCGCCGAGCGTGCATTGGGCTCGTTGCCGAACGCCCGTGCGGTGCTGCTTGCCGGGTTCACCACGGTGCGGGACGTCGGCTCGTATCGCGCACTGGTCGATGTTGCGCTGCGTGATGCGATCAATCGAGGCGATGTCGTCGGCCCGCGCATGTATGTTGCCGGCGCGTACGTGACGATAACGGGAGGGGCTGGGGCCGTCACCGGCTTCTCCCCGGACGTCACACTGCCTTGGGACCTGCGCTACGGCAATGCCAACTCTCCGGGCGAAGTGCGCGAACGAATCCGCACTCTGGCAGGACAGCGTGTGGACGTGATCAAGCTGTTCGCCACCGGCGCCGTGCTGACCCACAACAGCAACCCTGCGGGGCGCGAAGCGACGCCCGAGGAACTGCAGGCGGCCGTCGACGAGGCCCGCAATTTCGGTCTCAAGGTGGCGGTACATGCGCATGGCGCCGACGGTATCAAGGCCGCGGTGCGTGCGGGTGCGGCCTCCATCGAGCATGGCACCCTGATGGACGATGAGGGGCGCATGTTGATGAAGCAGCACGGCACCTACCTGGTGCCGACGCTGGAGGTGCGGGAGTGCGTCGGCGGCAACTACCCACCGGAATTCGTTGCCAAAGCCAATCAGATCATGACCGTCCAGCTGCAGAATTTCCGCAAGGCCGTCAATGCCGGCGTGAAGATCGCTTTCGGCACCGACATCGGCGTTTGCCCTTTCGGCCGCAATGCCCGCGAGTTCAACTTCATGGTAGAAAATGGCATGAACCCGATGCAGGCCATCCAGTCCGCGACCGTTGCCGGTGCCGACCTTCTTGGCATTGCGGACAAGGTCGGTTCACTGAAAATCGGAAAGCTCGCCGATTTGATTGCGGTGCGCGGCAATCCGGCGGTCGACGTGCGCCTGCTCGAGGATGTCCGCTTCGTCATGAAGCAGGGCGTGATCTATAAGCAGGACTGAACAAACCCATGCTGCTCTTCGCCTACGGTACGTTGCAAGACCCAGAGGTACAGAGGGCGAACTTTGGCCGAGTACTCGAGGGTCGCCCCGATTCGCTGCCCGGATACATGCTTTTGAGCATCGTGATCAATGATGCGAACGTCGTCGCATTGAGCGGAAAAGCGCATCACCGGATCGCGCAGCGAAGCGCGCATCCTGGGGACGAGGTGGCAGGCATGGTCTATACGGTTACTTCGGAGGAACTCGCTGCCGCCGATCGATACGAAGTCTCGGACTACACCCGCGCACTGGTAACCTTGAAATCCGGCGCTCAAGCATGGGTCTATGTCCGGGCCTGAAGCGGACCGATCGCGAGACTTGCTGTTCAATCCTACCCGATATTCTTCACGGCCTCCCGGTAACTCAGCGCACTCAAGCGCTTGCGATTTGATCCCACAAAGCGTCGAATCTCCGCGCCGTCGGTCCATGCGTACTGGCGCAGCGCCCAACCTATCGCCTTCTGCAAAAAGAATTCCCGTGATCCCAGCGATGGCTCGATGCAGGTGTAAAGCAACTCAAGATCAGTATCGCCCTTGAACCCGAGCTGACAAAGGATGGCGGTGCGCCGCTTCCACAAATTGCCCGATTTGCTCCAGGACAGCATCTTGCGGCGCATGGGTGCGCGATAGTCTCTGAGTATCGGCCCCACCCGATGCGACGCAATGTCGTCCACATAGTCCCACCAGGCGCCGGTCACGATCAGTTCCTCGTACATTTTCATTGTGGCCGGCGATTGAAAGGTCCGCGCGCGCATATCGCCGGTCAGATACAGCGCCGCGTAGCGCTCTTCGCGGAAACGAGCGCGGCGCCATAATTCCAGCACAACTGTCTGCCACTGCGATACCGATGCAAACTGCAGGTCGGCAAACGTCGCCTTGCATACTTGCCGAAGCAGCGGTGCCGACACGCCGTGGTAGGGCATTGCGGACTTCATGTACGCCTGCATGGCAGGCGCCTTCAGGGGATCGGCCGCCTGCCGCAACGCCCGGCGCAGCTTTGGCAGCAACTTCGCGTTCACGATGAGCTCAGGCACGGCCGCGCGATGCGTCGCGCGCCGGCTACCCGGATCTGTCTACGCGCTAATGAGCCAGCTGGAAATTCGTCGATACGGCCCATCCTTCGTTGCCGAGCTCGTCCGTGACCTTCCACCACACGCCCATCTTGTCGCCGGTGGGATAGAGCATCATGCCGGGGTCCAGGTCCCGAACCACGGCGGATTTCAAATTCGACTCCGCATACAACTTGCCGGGCTTGGCCATCCTGACCGCCTGCTGCACATTGTCGGCTTTGGCATTGGGGGCCGCGGTTTTCAAGTCCGCGACCATTTTGGTATACGCATCGAGGTAGGCCATGGTGACCACCTGGCCGATTTCGGTATTGGCGTAGCCGCTGGCGCCGCCGGCGGCAAATCCACCGAAAAATCCTGCGCCGCCGCCGCCCATCCAACCCAGGTCGGTTTTCTTTGCGTGGCCCTGCTCCAGCGCCACTTGCTCCGTCGAACGCACGTCGGTCAGCGTCAACACCACATCGGCGGTCTTGCTCTTCAGGCTGACTCCGCCGACCAGTGCTCCGACACCGTGGGGTAACAGACCACCGATGATGCTTCCAACATTGGTGCCGCTGGCATTGCGGTTTTGATTGACGACGTCGGGTACGAGGACATAGTCGGCCGCCTTCATCTGCCCCTTGCCGATATTCGATCCCTGGCGTTCCTCGCCGCTGGCCGCCAGCGCACGCTCGGCTTGGGCCGCCTGCAAGCCCTTCCCGCGGTCGACCAGCGTAAAACATTTGGACTCGGACACGAACACTTTGATCAGTGCCGCGGGCGATTCCAAGTTCAGCGCAACCCACCACTGATTCTGCGGCTCGGTAACAGCGAGGGTGCCGATCTTCTTGTCGCAGATCGGGATCTGTGGCGGCGGTGCGTCCGCCCTGGCCACGGTCGCGCCAAGCCCGGCTGCGCCGGCGACGATCAAGAGAGCCATACCACCCCGAACAATGCTGGGAGATTTATTCATTTTTCTTGAACTCCGTTGAAATGCGTCCCGAGGTCGGCCGAAAAATACCATGGCGCGACGAAATCACCTAGCTTTTTGCCTGCGGCGGAACCTTCTCCCGTCGGTGCGACATCGGGTATCAGCGGCTTGCCGGATCCAGCAGCCATTCAAGCGCCGGGGCCTCCTTGGTAAACACCATAACGCCCACGCCGCGGTTTCGCGCGACGGTTTCAAAAAAATGATCCACCATCTCGGTTCGAGCCACTATCGCCGTTTTCAACTTCGGGTTCGCTATGCGCGAGAATTCGAGAGCAAGATCATATTTCTCGAACGTGGTCATTGGCGGCGGTATCCCGGTCGCATCGACGAGCACGCGCCAGATCTCCCGCAATTGCACCTCGGCGACGATTCGCTGCATTGCGGTGAGGAGATTGCCGCGAGAGTTCCGCCCGGTCACGGTAACGCGGAGATACGCGCCATCATCGACAACCGTGAATTTTGGTCCGTCCATGTGTCATCCGTGAGTGTCGGCGTTGTCCATCGCCTCGATACCAGCAAAACCGTATTCCATCGGCCATATTTTTGCCAATTAATTCGACGCGCGGCCGGCACTTTCCGGCCTCGCGAACAGCACGAAGGGGTTACTGGACTGTGGAGCGTGCAGCAAACTGCCGCAGGTGGCTCATTCGTTCATCCGTCGAAGGATGGCTCGACAAATATCCGCCTGCTCCAGCGCCGGACTTGGATTTGGCCAATTTTTCAAGGGCGGCGGCCAGCAGTGCAGGCGACATGCCGTTGTGCAACAGAAGCGCCGCGGCATAGTCATCCGCCTGCTGTTCAAGATCTTGCGAATACTTCGCCTGCACCACGGCGGCGGGTGCAGCCGCCAGCAGGCTGCTGATATCGCCGACATAAAATGTCCAAAATGCTCCCACGGCGGAACTCCTCAGCAACAGCTGCAGGCTGTCGCGTCCACGCACATGGCCCAATTCGTGCGCCAATACCGCCATGATCTGCTGATCGTCTCCAAGGAGCGTGACCAAATCATCGAGCAAAATGATGTTTCCATTCGGCAAGGTGAAAGCATTTGCCCCAAGTTGGGGTGAAGCTCGAAACAGCAGCAGCGAATCCGGATTGCCGCCGCGTGGCAGGCGCAGCGCTCGGAATTTGCCGAGCAACGCCTCCTGGCGCTCAGCAGCGATCTTGGTCGGCTTGAGAATCGCCCCGTCCAATAGATTCAGCGTCTGTTGCGACAACGCGTTAACCACGGCGGCGGGCAGACGATTCGCGCCTTGCGCGGCGGCCCATGGCAACACCCATCGGTATGCTGCGAGCGCAAGCAAAGCGCACGCCACGCACGAGAACAGAACGAATTGCACATGGCGCTGCAGCCGGTCGACCCAGCGGTCGCGATGCCCGATCGACGACAACAGGGCATCCAGCGCATTCAAGTCGCGCACTTCGCAAAATGCGCCGCCGTTGAAGCGCAGCCGGCGCGGCGCACGTCCAAGGCGTTCGTCGATTTTGATGTCAGCCAGCGGGATGCGAATGTCGACGCCCTCGCCGGCGACGACGAGATCCGCTCCGTCCGTCGACAGGTTGACAGCATGAACACGCGTCGAGCGCCCGTCGAAATATTGAGCATGCAACATGCTCGGCCCCACCAAGAATTACAGCGAGATATCGAAATCGAAAACCGTGGCCGCCTCTTCGCCAACTGCGCCGATGGTTTCCGGTTCCGCTGCCTCAAATTCCTGCAGATCACTGGCCGGCAGCAGCCGTACGCATTCCAATCGAAATTTCGCAAGCCGCACGGCGGCCCAGGGAGTGAACAGTCCCACGGTCACTATCACCAGTATGAAGTTGCTGATGGTGATCCACATCAGGGCCAGCGGTGGCATCTTGCATTCGATGCGATGTTCTCCGATGCGCGTGTTGCTCCAAATCAGGTTGGTGATAAGCGCCTGGAATATCGGCCCGATCACCAACGCGATCAAAATAAAAGTACCGTAAAGTATCAACAGCATCCTCAATATTGCCTTGCCGTCGATGTGACCACCCTGTTTCTGCATTTGCCCCAAGGTGACCAGGGTATGGCCGACACCGACAACACCCATCAGGAAGAAAAAGCCCAGCATCGCCACCAGCAGCAGCAGATATATCGCATAGAACTGCCCGACTCGAGCGTGAAACGAGCACTGCGTGCGTCCGAACCAGCTATTGGCGTGCTGATACAATTTCAGGCGTTGGTGCATGAACGGAGCCATCACATAAAGCGTGATCAAGGCTAGAAACCCGTTCAGCAGGAACACCCGATAGGATCCGCCTACATCGCCGCGAAAATGAAAGCGCGTGCCCCGCCAGCTGGTGTTGTAGAGCCGGAAGCGGAATGAATTGCGCAGCAACCATGGCATGACCACCGCCAGCGCCAACAGGATGACGAGTGTCATGCGCGATTGCAGGCGCACCGAGACGTTGTATGCGATCAGCATTGCCAGTGCGATCAGGCGTCCGATAAATATCTTGACCGGGCTGCCGTGAAAATCAAAGCTCGAGCCGGCCAGTTCGGTATGCCGATAAAAGTACTGCAGCCGGCGTACCTTGGCCCACGCCGAATAGATGCCCAGCGTCACGATGGTCAACAGCAGGTTGACAATCCAGATGCCAAAATATTCGGCGCCGTTGCCATTGAATTGCAGCGGTTCCGGTGCATGTGGGGACGAAGACTGCGATCGCGGAGGACTTTGCGAGGCGTTTTCCATGGACTCAATTCCTTTTGAATTTCTAAGGAATTCCCAAGGCTACCATAGCTTGCGTCATCCTCGCGGCCGACGCGTATCCTTGCGCGAGGAGAAACTGTGTTCTGATTCGCAATTCCGCCGCGAAGCGATACGAGTCCCTTCGGGATTGTCGTAGGGTGCCCGTTGGGAACCGCCGAATGCCCAGGACGGAGCGCATGACAACTACATCTAGCCGCAGGCTTTCGAGACCTGCGACAGCAATCGTCATCGCAGCAGCCGCTGTAACGGCGCCGCTGACGCACTTGCAGGCGCAGCAGCCCGCGGCAGTGGCGGATGGCCCTGCCGGATACAACATTGCGTGCTCAATTCAAGCCGCATCGGGACTCCAGGATTGCGGCGCACCGTCGCAGGGGCACACCTGCGATGTGGAATCGAACTACGCATCCCAACCGTCTAGGGAATCCACCGGCATTACCTTTGTCAATCGCAGCGACAAGCCGGTCAAGATCTACTGGCTGAACTTTCGTGGCGACCGAATCCTATATAAATCGCTGCCTGCGGGCGGCCAGCTTGCACAGCAGACATTCGTCGGCCACAACTGGCTCGTGACGACATCCACGGAACAATGCATTGGAATATTCGAGACGGTCCCCCGGTCAATTGCCGACGACGATTCAGTAGCCGTTGCGCCTCCCGAACTTCCGATCTACGAGCAACCCTCACCGCCCGAAGAGGACCTCGTATGGACCCCGGGGTTTTGGGATTGGAATCGGGACGCCCGCGACTACTATTGGGTGCCAGGCACCTGGTCAGCCGCGCCGATCGTGGGATACCTGTGGACGCCGGGATATTGGGTGGCGCGGCGTGGATGGTTCGCCTGGCAGGCGGGATATTGGGGTCCGCACGTCGGCTTTTATGGCGGCGTCAACTATGGCCATGGTTATTTCGGCCGAGGATATGTGGGCGGCTCATGGCGCGACGGCCGAATGATGTACAACAGCGCGGTAACCAATCTGGACAATTTCCACTCCAACCACACCTACAGCGAGGCGGTGGTCAGCAGCGCGTCGCGCGCGAGTTATAGCGGCGGCAGCGTCCAGCCGAACAGCGCGGAAATCGCCGCGGCACGCGAAATTCACATTCCACCAACTTCCGCACAGCTACGGCACATCCAGTTAGTCGGCGGCAATCCCGCGCTACGCGCCGGCTCGAACAACGGTCATCCATCGTACGCCGCGACAACGCGGCCTGGCGAGATCCTGAACCCTGCCCCACCCCAGGCGCAGCATGCGGGAACGTTGAGCATCACCCATTCGGCACCGGCGCCGCGTCCCGCACAAAGCGTAGCCGGTGAAAGGACGCACCAAGATACGCCCGCAGCCGCGACAGCCGCTGTTCAATCCACCGCGGAATCACAACCCGCACCCAAGGAAAATCAACAGCCCCATCCCAAGTCCTCGGCTGCCACTCGAACCGCTCCACCGCACGCGGAAGCCAAACGTACTCCCTGACGGGTGACGCGAGGCAGCGCTGTTTACCGGGGTCTGCGAAACCGGAAAACCACCTGATCCGTCTTGCCGCGAATTTCCGGGTCGAATACCAGGCGTTGGTGATCATCGGCAGCATTGCGCAGAATATCGGTGTGCGCTTCAAATACGAAGCCCGCTGCTTCAATCTCCCTCCGCATTTGCACAGGATCGATCCGGTGCAGGGTTTCGGTGTCGCGCAGGAGGGATCCGGGTGCGGCCACATGATCGATTACCAGCAAAACGCCAGCGGGTTTCAACGAATTGAAAAGTGCTTTGTTGAGCGCCGCCACATCCGCAGGTCCCAGGAAGCCATCATGCAAGTCATGGTAATTCTGGGCCGTCCAGATTAGATCCAGCTTTTCGGGCATGCGATACTGATCGAGTGAGCTACTCAGCAGCGTGACGTTTGCGTAACTGGGGTCGCGACCGACTGCTTGCGTGCCCGCAATTTCACTCGGCGGGCAGTTGGCGATCTGTTCCTTGGGAATGAACGCGTATACGCGCCCCCGAGGCCCGACCACGTCGCTCAAGATCCGCGTGAAATAGCCATTACCCGGCATGAAGTCGGCGACATGATCTCCCTCCTTCACGCCTGAAAAGAACACAAGCGAGGCCGGTTTTCGCAGCGAGTCGAGCTTCACCTGATCAGCCGGACGTCGAGGGTCGGCGATTGCCGACGAAATCCCTGCCGGAACGATTGTGGCATCTGGAGAACCGGCCATCGATGTGGCGATCACGGTCAACAAGGAAGCGATGAGACAAACCAAGCGTTGAATCATATCCATTCTCCTCTCTTGCCCTTTAGCGGACTTCCGAGTTGCAAGCGTACAAGTTAAAGTGCTGTTTAAGTCAAGCTGCGCGCAATGGCTGGCAGCAATGGAGATGCACGCGATGCCCGGTCTCAAGATTGGTGATGTGGCGCGCCAAGCAGGGGTGGCCCCGTCCACGCTGCGCTATTATGAAAAAGTGGGGCTGCTGCCGGCACCGGCGCGAATATCCAAGCGGCGCCATTACGACCGGCAAATCCTTGGTCGAATTCGCATTATCCTCATTGCTCGCGATGCGGGCTTTACGTTGAGCGAAACAAGGACGTTCTTCAATGGATTTCCCTTCGCGGCAACACCCGCTGTGCGATGGCGTGCGATGGCCAGGAAAAAACTCGATGAACTGGAGGTACTGGCCGCACGCGTAAACGAAATGAAGGCGCTCCTTGAAGCGAGCTTTCATTGCGAGTGCCGCCGATTGGAGGACTGCGAACGATTGATTGCCAGCCAAAAGTCCTGCAGGATCGGTACCGGCGTCCGGGAAAGCGTATCGAAAGACCGCCTCAGGCGGCTGCGCGCGAAACGATGACTGTGGTCCATTCGGGCAGGTCCGGGGAGAAAGGCATGAGGTTTAATCTACAATGCGTCGCGTGGCTGCCAACGTCGCTGGTGGCGGCTGCCGCGCTATGGGCGCCGATGGCGATTGCGCAATCATCCGGCCAGACGCCGCAGTGGACAGCGTTCACCAAAATTTTCGACGCCGCGGCGGACGGCGACCGCATCGTCGGTGCCGGCGTCCTGCTCGTCAAGAACGGGCGTGTGGTCGCCCATCACGAGCACGGATATGCCGATCGCGAACATGGCGTGCCCATTACCCAGCAAAGCATCTATCACTACGGGTCAATCACCAAGACACTGACCGCGATCGCAATCATGCAGCTCCGTGATCGTGGCCGGCTCTCGCTCGACGATCGGATTACGAGCTACATTCCTGAACTGCGCATGGTCCACGATCCGTTTGGATCGATGGACAACATCACGTTGCGCATGCTGCTGTCACATTCGGCGGGCTTTCAAGATCCCACGTGGCCCTACAAGCAAGGCAAGCCGTGGGAACCCTTTGAGCCCACAACGTGGAATCAACTGGTCGCGATGATGCCCTACCAGGAAGTCGCCTTCGAACCAGGGTCACGCTACAGCTATTCGAATCCGGCATTCATATATCTTGCGCGCGTCATCGAGCAACTGAGCGGCGATCCTTGGGAGACCTACATCCAAAAGAACATCTTCAATCCACTCGGTCTCACGCACAGCTACTTTGGAGTGACTCCGTACTATCTCGCGGCCGAGCGCGCGCACAATTACACCCGCCGCAAGGATTCAAGCGGACTGGAAGTGGTCGCGGACAACGGTGCCGACTTCGATCCGGGCATCACCATTCCGAACGGCGGCTGGAACGCGCCGCTCAGCGATCTCGCGACCTATCTCGCATACCTGACCAATGCCACACATGGCAATCCCGAGACCCAGCGGCTCTACGACACGGTGCTCAAGCACGCCACGTTGACGGAGATGTGGCAACCGCTGCACCCGGTCAAGAGTGACGAGTCGATGGGGCTATCCTTTTTCAGCGTACGCGGCGGCAACACTACGTTCATCGGACACACGGGATGGCAGGCAGGGTTCACGGCGTTTCTCTATCTCAATCCCTCAACCGGTGCTGGCATAGTCGCGGCCTTCAACACCGACAGCGATCTGCCGGATAGCGGCCAGGCACCAGCCTTTGAGCGAATCCGGGATCAGGCGCTGGAGTTGTTACGCTAGATGATTTTCTATGATCGGCGCGGCAACATTGTGGTGCCCGAAGGGTCATCATTCATAAAACCGCGCCGCGGCGCATTTGCGCTGGTGGTCGCCATCAATGACAAGGCAATCATGCTGTCGGCCGAGGCCTGCGCCCCGGACGTGCCGGAACTTCCTGGCGGTGGCATTGAAGATGGCGAGACGCTCGATGCGGCAATAAAACGGGAATGGTCCGAGGAAGTCGGCATTGCTTTCGACGTGGTCGGCCCCCTACAGCGATTCCAGCACGTGCGCGGCTTCTACGCCGATGACCGCGATGAATTCTGGATCTATGATCAGACATTCCTGCGATATGATTTTCTTGACCGTGCGAACCTTGGTCAAAAGTGGCTCAATTCCGAAGGTGGAATGGCCGGTTGGGAGCCCATCGCAACTTTGGAGAAGTTGTCAATCAACCGCGCACATTGGTGCGCCATCCCTACTCTATTATCCTGACAACTTATCCCGGAATCCGTACCGGAAGGTGGCTGAAGCCGCGGACGAAGGCGGATCGAATGCGCGTCGGTTCGCCCATGACCTCGATGACCTTGAATCGGCGCAAGATTTCCTCCCAGAGAATCTTCAATTGAAGTTCCGCCAACCGGTTGCCGACGCAACGGTGGATGCCGAATCCAAAGGACAGATGCTGGCGCGGCCGCTCGCGGTCAACGATGAAGCGTTGCGGTTGAGGAATTGCCGTTTCATCGCGGTTACCCGACAGGTACCACATCGCCAGCTTGTCGCCTTTCTTGATCTGCTTGCCGGCCAATTCCGTGTCGACCACCGCGGTCCGCCGCATGTAGGCCAGCGGGGTCTGCCAGCGGATGATTTCAGGCACCAGGCTGTCGATCAGCGCCGGATTGGCGCGCAGCTTGGCCATCTCCTGCGGATTGTCGTGCAAAGCCAATAGTCCGCCGGTCATTGAGTTGCGCGTGGTGTCGTTGCCGCCCACGATCAGCAATACCAGGTTGCCCATGAACTCCATGGGTCCCATGTTTCTGGTCGCCGGACCATGTGCCAGCATGGATACCAGGTCGGTACGCGGCGGCGCGTTGACGCGCTCGTTCCACAGCCGGGTAAAATACTCCAGCATCTTGCGCAACTCGGCCATGCGTACCTCAGGCTCAGGTGCGTCCGGATTGGTCAATTTGTTGGAGGTTGCCATGTCGGACCAGTGCGTCAGCAGGCGGCGGTCCTCGACTGGAAAATCAAACAGAGTCGCGAGCATATAAGTGGTGAGCTCGATCGAGACCCGGTCCACCCAGTTGAAAGTTTCATTGCGGGGCAGGCTGTCGAGCACCTTGGCGGTGCGCTCGCGAATCAGGTCCTGCCAATTGTTGAGATTTGCGGGCGCAACTATCGAATTTACCGTCTTGCGTTGTTCATCGTGCTTGGGCGGGTCCATGGCGATGAACATCCGCAGCTTCTGTTCATCGTCGGGTGGGAAATCCATCAGCGTAATACCGCTTTCCGACGAATAG
>Ga0210402_10000892_pt1 | contig 32108 bp, 33 predicted proteins | sample IncBWC7MmetaG_FD_161055 | JGI IMG/M metagenome (GOLD analysis project Ga0210402, IMG submission 161055) | Forest soil microbial communities from Barre Woods Harvard Forest LTER site, Petersham, Massachusetts, United States - Inc-BW-C-7-M | ecosystem: Environmental > Terrestrial > Soil >...
TGCGGCGGCGATGCTAGCGTTGCCCGTCCCAATTAACACCTGCGTTAGACACACTAGGGAGAGTGCGATGAAGCTCTATTACATGCCCGGCGCCTGCTCGATCGGCATCCATGTCCTGCTCGAGGAAATCGGCAAGCCCTACGACCTGCAGAAAATCGATGGCGCGAAGCAGGAGCAGTACGGGCCGGAGTTCGTGAAGCTCAATCCGAAATCCAAGGTGCCGACCCTGCAGCGCGACGACGGCTCGGTGCTGACCGAGTTCCCGGCGATCGCAACGTGGCTCGCCCGCAAGAATCCGGAGAAGGGCCTGCTGCCGTCCGATGCCGACGGCGAGGCGCGCGCGCTCGAGGCCATGGACTACGCCGTGTCGACCATGCACATGCAGGGCTTCTCGCGCATGTTCCGGCCGGCCAACTACGCGCCGACCGAAGCCGACCACGACACGGTGAAGGCGCGCGGCAAGGAGATCATGGAAAAGGGCCTCGCCCTGATGGACAAGGCGCTCGAGGGCAAGGAGTACCTTACCGGCAAGTTCTCGGTCGCCGACGCGGCCCTGTTCTATGTCGAGTTCTGGGCGTCCGGCCGCATGAAGATGCCGCTGCCCAAGAACTGCGCCGCCCACTACGAGCGCATGAAGAACCGTCCGGCGGTCAAGCGCGTGATCGAGCAGGAAGGCCTCACCGCGGCCGTCTAGGATTTCTCGTGGCGGCTCGCCCCGCAGACGGCGTTTGCGGGGCGGCTCCGCGCCAGACCCTGTATTGACCGGTCGTGAAGGACGCCCGCTAATCGGGCGTCATGTCCGCCGCGCTGCTCTACGGCCTCGTCATCCTGTCGGCGATCGCTAACGCCGTCTGGAATGCGTTGGTGAAGTCGGCCGGCGATCGCACCTTGACCATGGTGGCGATCCGGATGGTCGGAATGACGTTCGGACTCGTTGCCTTGCCGCTCGTCGATTGGCCTGCGCCGGAAAGCTGGAAATGGCTCGCCGTCACCGCCGTCGTGATGTTCGCCTACTACGCCCTGCTGGTCCGCTCCTATGGCGTGGGCGACATGAGCGTCGTCTACCCGTTGGCGCGCGGACTGGCGCCCGTGCTGACCACGATTGCAGCGTTCCTGGTGATCGGCGAGGCCTTGAGCGCGGGCCAGATCGCGGCCGTGGTGATGATCTCGATCGGCATCATGGCCTTGTCCTTTGGCGCCGGCGCCAGTCGCACCGCCGTGGGCTTTGCCCTGGCGACCGGCGTCTCCGTCGCGACCTACAGCTTCTTCGCCGGGCTGGGCGTGCGCAGCGCCGGGACCGTGCTGGGCTTCCAGGCCTGCCTCGAGATCGTCACCGGCTTCGGCATGCTCTGCTATGGTGTCCTCGCCCGGCGTGCCGATCTCGTGGTCTACGCGCGCCGCCATGGCACGGTCGGGCTGTTCGCCGGCGCGGTGTCGGTATTGGGCTTCCTCGCCTATCTGGTGGCCGCCCGAAGCCTGCCGCTGGGCCCGGTGTCGGCGCTGCGCGAGACCAGCGTGATCTTCGGTGCTGTCCTGGGCACGATCGTGCTCAGGGAAGGCTTCGGCCCGCGCCGGATCGCCGCCGCGGCGCTGGTGACGGCGGGGATCGTGCTTCTCGCCGTGTTGCGCTGAGGTAGTCTGCCGCCATGTCGTTGCCCGCCGCCCTGAAGAGCCGCCTGCGCCTGCCGCTGATCGCCGCGCCGATGTTCCTGGTCTCCGGCCGGGCGCTGGTGAAGGCTGCTTGCCGCGCCGGCATCATCGGCTCGTTCCCGACTGCCAACTGCCGCACGGTCGAAGAGCTCGATGGTTGGTTGGTCGATATGAACGAAGACCTCAAGCGCGCCGCCGACGAGACCGGCCGCGCCCCGCCGCCGCTCTGTCCCAACCTGATCGTGCACCGCTCCAACCCGCGCGTGCCCGACGATCTCGCAGCCGTGCTGCGCCACAAGGCGGAGATGGTGATCACATCGGTCGGTTCGCCCGAGCCGGTGTTGAAGCCCTTGAAGGATGCGGGCTGCCTGGTGCTGGCCGACGTCGCTTCGGTGCGCCATGCCGAGAAGGCGGTCGCGGCCGGCGTCGACGGGCTGGTGCTGCTGACGGCCGGGGCGGGCGGGCAGACCGGCTGGGTCAATCCGTTCGCCTTCGTCCGCGCCGTGCGGAAATTCTGGGACGGCATCGTGGTAATGGCGGGCGGCATGGCCGATGGCCAGGCGGTCGCCGCCGCCCAGGCGCTGGGTTGCGATCTCGCCTACATGGGCACCAAGTTCATCGCCACGCGCGAGAGCCTGGCGAAGGAATCCTACAAGGCGATGCTGGTGAAGAGCCGGCTCGACGACGTGCTGCTGACCCGTGCCTTCACCGGGCTCGAGACCAACATGCTGCGGCCCTCGATCGCCGCGGCGGGCCTCGATCCCGACGACCTGCCGGTGCGCGGCGCCATCGATATCGCCAAGGACATCAACGCGGCCGAGCGCGACAAACAGAACGCAGAGGGCCCGGATGCCAAGCGCTGGAAGGACATCTGGAGCGCCGGCCACTCCGTGTCAGGCGTATCGGACGTGCCGTCGGTCGCCGAGCTGGTCGAGCGGACCGCCGCTGAATACGCCAGGGCGAGTAAGCGCGGATAAGATCCGCGCGAATCAGTGCAGGGCGTATAGGCCCGAAGCGAACTTGAACTCGGCGGGCTTGATCAGCGCAGCGTTGGCCACCTTCACGCGGTGGACTTTGCCGTCGAGATTGCGTTCCCAGAAATCAAGGAACTTGGTGAGAGCGGGAAAACGGGGGGCGAGATCGAGGTTCTGCCAGACAAAACTTTGCAGAACATGCTTGTGGTCGGGCATCCAGTAGAGGATTTCGGCGGTCGTGATGCGGTAGTTGTTGAGCTGAGCGACAAAACTGCGGTCCATCGAACACTCCTTGACACGGTACGCAGAGTTGAATATTCACTCACGCTTAACGAAAAATCAATAAAATCGTTTCACAACAATGCATTAGCAGCCGTCTCTGATGATTGCTGCTAGTGCGAAACGACTTGCAAGATCTGGGCGCAACCTTTTCGCGTTCGCCTTGACTCAAACAACCCACGCCCTTACATCCGGTGCGCCATTGGCACTCATCGCAGGAGAGTGCTGATAGGAATTGTTTCCGCAACTTTGGAGGAAAAACATGAAGTTCCGTCCGCTTCACGACCGTGTCGTGGTCAAGCGCGTCGAGGAAGAAGGCAAGACCAAGGGTGGCATCATCATTCCGGACACTGCCAAGGAAAAGCCGATGGAAGGCGAGATCGTCGCCGTCGGCCCGGGCGCCCGCGATGAGAAGGGCACGCTGGTTCCGCTCGACGTCAAGAAGGGCGACCGCATCCTGTTCGGCAAGTGGTCCGGCACCGAGATCAAGCTCGATGGCGACGATCTCCTGATCATGAAGGAGTCCGACATCATGGGAATCATCGAGGGTTCCCCCGCCGCGGTCCGCAAGGCCGCCTGAGCGTCTGCCCCATCAGCAATCAACCAACATCATCCGAGAGGGACTAATCAATGGCAGCCAAGGAAGTCCGTTTTAGCGGCGACGCACGCGAGCGCATGCTGCGCGGCGTCGAGATTCTCGCCAACGCCGTCAAGGTGACCTTGGGTCCCAAGGGCCGCAACGTCGTCCTCGACAAGAGCTTCGGCGCGCCGCGCATCACCAAGGACGGCGTCACCGTCGCCAAGGAGATCGAGCTCGCCGACAAGTTCGAGAACATGGGCGCCCAGATGGTGCGCGAAGTCGCCAGCAAGACCAACGACGTCGCCGGCGACGGCACGACGACGGCGACCGTGCTCGCCGCGGCGATCGTGCGCGAAGGCGTGAAGTCGGTGGCAGCCGGCATGAACCCGATGGACCTCAGGCGCGGCATCGATCTCGCGGTCGACGCGGTGGTCGAGGACATCAAGGCGCGCGCCAAGAAGATCACCGGCACCGACGAAGTGGCCCAGGTCGGCTCGATTGCCGCCAACGGCGACAAGTCGATCGGCAAGATGATCGCCGAGGCGATGAAGAAGGTCGGCAACGAGGGCGTCATCACGGTAGAAGAGGCCAAGAGCCTCGACACCGAGCTCGACGTCGTCGAGGGCATGCAGTTCGATCGCGGCTATCTCTCGCCGTACTTCATCACCAACGCCGACAAGATGATCGCCGAGCTCGACAGCCCCTACATCCTGCTGTTCGAGAAGAAGCTGTCGGGCCTGCAGGCGATGCTGCCGGTGCTCGAGGCGGTCGTGCAGTCGGGCAAGCCGCTGCTGATCGTCGCCGAGGATGTCGAGGGCGAGGCGCTGGCCACCCTGGTCGTCAACAAGCTGCGCGGCGGCCTCAAGATCGCCGCCGTCAAGGCGCCGGGCTTCGGTGATCGCCGCAAGGCGATGCTCGAGGACATGGCGATCCTGACCGGCGGTCAGCTGATCTCCGAGGACCTCGGCATCAAGCTCGAGAACGTCACGCTCGACATGCTCGGCAAGGCCAAGAAGGTCATCGTCGAGAAGGAGAACACCACGATCGTCGACGGCTCGGGCAAGAAGGCGGACCTCGAGGGCCGCATCACCCAGATCCGCGCGCAGATCGAGGAGACCACCTCGGACTACGACCGCGAGAAGCTCCAGGAGCGCCTGGCCAAGCTGGCGGGCGGCGTGGCGATCATCAAGGTCGGCGGCGCCACCGAGATCGAGGTCAAGGAGAAGAAGGACCGGGTTGACGACGCCATGCACGCCACCAAGGCGGCCGTCGAAGAGGGCATCGTCGCCGGCGGTGGCGCTGCTCTGCTCTACTCGATCCGGGCGCTCGACAAGCTTCGCTCGGCCAACGACGACCAGAAGGTCGGCATCGAGATCGTGCGCCGCGCGCTGCAGTCGCCGGTCCGCCAGATCGCCGAGAATGCCGGCTTCGACGGCGCCGTCGTGGCGGGCAAGATGCTCGACCAGAAGGACACCAACTACGGCTTCGACGCCCAGAAGGGCGACTACTGCGACATGGTGAAGACCGGCATCATCGATCCGGTGAAGGTCGTGCGCACCGCCCTGCAGGACGCCGCTTCGGTGGCGGGGCTGCTGGTGACGACCGAAGCCATGGTCGCCGAGAAGCCCGAGAAGAAGGGCCCGCCGATGCCGCCGGGTGGCGGCGGAATGGGCGGCGACATGGACTTCTAAGTCCAGTTGTCCTCAAGAAGTCAGGAAGGGCCGGGGAGCGATCCCCGGCCTTTTCTTTTGCTATGCTCACGACAATGAGTGCGACGCCAATCTCCGTGAAGGGCGTCCTGATCAATCAGGACCGTGTCCTCCTGCTGCTGAACGAACGTGACGAATGGGACCTGCCGGGCGGCCGGCCTGATGCGGGTGAGGATCATCGCGCCGCCCTCCAACGCGAGGTGCGTGAGGAGACGGGGCTTGCCGTCACGATCGGCAGCGCGCTCGACGAGCACCTGTTCGAGGTGCTGCCCGGCCGCTTCGTGCGCATCCTGCCCTTCGCCTGCCGGCTGGTGGGCGGCAGCGATGTCGTGCTGAGCCATGAGCACCTGGGAACACGTTGGCTGCCGCTCGGCGAGCTCGGAGAGACGATCGCCGGCCATAGATTGCCGGCGTGTTACCTGGAAGCGATTCGCCAGGCGATCGACCAGCCGTTGTCGCCCAGCGCGCGGGTGGTCTGAACTTTCAGGAACCGATCGTGCGCCGCGGCGGCGCCGAGCCACAGTTCGTTCCAGGCATCGAAGGCTTTTTGCGGATCGGCAAGCCTGAGCTCGCGCACGGCTCGCCAGCCGGTCTGGCTCACCGTGACGGCGCCGTCGCGTTCTGTCGTTTCGATTGCTTCGCCTTGCGCCTTGAGAATTGAGGCGAGCCAGCGGCCGAAGTCCCGGGCGCTGGACAGATCGCCACGCTCGACATCGGTTGGGAGATCCATGTCCCGCGCCGTCTCCTCGTGGAACTGCAATCCAACCAGGCGCGCGACGCGGCCGAGTTCGGTCTGTGCATCGTCTGGCCCGAGAAGCTCCTGCAGGGTGGGCAGCATGGTGCGGAGATATTCCAGCGCGTAGGCACGGAAGGTGCGCAGGCGGCGTTCCTCGGGCCAGTTCGCCGTCTCGAGCCGGGGCTGGTTGGCCCAGTCGACCCTCGGCATCTCTTCCGCGCCGTAGGCGAAGCGCACGCGCTCGTCTTTTTTCAGAGGGTGTCCGTAGTCGAGGTAATAGCCTTCGAGCCCGGGCATGCCGTCGACCGTCATGCCGGTGCAGACGAAGCCCAGCCGAGGATTTTTGAGCGACACGCCATTGTGGCCGTGCCAGCCGTGCAGCATGGCGGCCGACACCGAATGCGGGACGGCGGCGATCGCCGTGCCGCGCCAGATCCAGCGCGGCGGCGGATAGCGCACCCACGCCTTCCTGTCGCTTTCGCGCAGGTAGCCGGTCTTCACCCCGCCCAGCGCGTTGGAATGGTAGTGATAGAGCGCGCAGGCCGGCGCGTCGGGCTGGTCCGCCAGTCCGAGCTTGTGCAGGCCGGGCAGGAACTTCTCGAGATGCTGACGTCGGAAGTGGCGGAACACGTAGTCGCGCGCCGTCTCCTCGCCCCGTCGCGCGATGAGGCCCAGCACCAGGGCCGTCATCAGCGCATTGTAGAGCGTGCCGACCGCGCGATAGGCGGCCAGCTCCGCGGCAGCCGCCATCAGCTGCTATGCCCGTCGACGATGATGGCCTTCGACTTGCCCGCCTTGAGCCGCATGTCGAGCACCGGCTTGTATTCGGGTGAATCGTAGAAGCGCTCGGCCGCCGCGTAGTCGGGGAACTCCAGCACGACGACCCGCGACGGCGTCCAGCCACCTTCGAGTGCCCTTGTCTTGCCGCCGCGCACGATGAACTTGCCGCCGAACTTGGCGACCAGCCCGGGCGTGTGCTTGCGATATTCGGCCATCAGGGCCTCGTCGGTCGTCTCGACCTCGACGATCATGTAGGCGGCCACGTTCTGTCCTCCTCAGCCGGTTTTCCCTCATCCAACTTCCATCGGCAGGCTGGCATCGTTCGACCATTCCTGCATGGAGTTGTCATACACCGAGACGTTCTTGTGGCCGAGCAGGGCGGTCAGCACAAACGCATCGAGCGTGGCCGCGATGCCGCCGCCACAATAGACCAGCACCCGCTTGTCGGGCGCGGCACCCACACCCTCGAAGGCGGCGCGTAGCTCGGCCATCGGCTTCAGGGTCTTGTCGGGCCCGAACAGGCTCGCCGCCGGCACGCAGGACGAGCCCGCGATGCGGCCGGCGCGGCCATAGGCGACGCCGCCCGTGCCCTTGTGCTGATCGTGGCTCAGCGCATTCAAGGTCAGCGTATCGGTCTTGCCGATCGCAGTCTTGATAGCCTCCTTATCGACGAAGATCTCGGGCCGACCGCGCAAGGTGAGCGTGGCCGGCGGATAGATCGTGGCCTCGGTCGAGAGCGGGCGGTTCTCCGCTTTCCACATGTCGAGCCCGCCGTCGAGGATCGCGGCGTCGTCGAAGCCCACGGCGCGCAGCATCCACCAGAGGCGCGTCGCCCAGGTCGGCGTGGCGTGGCTGTAGAGCACTACAAAGGTGCCGTGGCCGATGCCCTTGGCGGCGAACGCCTTGGTGAGCTGGTCGAGCGGCGGCAGGGTGAAGCGGAGCTTGGACCGCGGGTCGGAGAACTCAGCCCCTAGATCGAGAAAGGCTGCGCCCGGGACGTGACCCTTGTCGTAATTAGCGCGCCCGCTTTCGGCGTCGTAGCCACCTTCGGGACGCGGCCGCAGATAGGTCGTGCAGTCGAAGATGCGAAGCGCCGGCGCGCCCATGCGGCGCGCGAGTTCCTCGGTCGAAATCAGCGCTGCGGATTGCGCCATGTCGCTCTCCCTGGTTGGGAGAGTGACGGTACACCGTCACCCCGAGCGGAGCGAAGCGTAGTCGAGGGGCCTCGTCATGCTTGAGGAGGTCCTTCCGCTCGGGGGCCTGCGGCCCTCGGTCGGGATGACGTCAGATCGTCTTCTGCGGCAGCGGCGGGACAGCGACGGTGCCGCCGCTCGGGGCCGGCGCGGGCGCCGGCGAAGAGGCGGCCGACGGCGGGGCGAGCTGGCCGACCTCGGGCTGGGTCGCCGCGGTCGTGGTCTTCTTGGTCTTCTTCTTGGTGGTCGGGGCGGCCTTGGGCGTGGCCTGGGCATGAAGCTTCTTCATGCAGGCGCTGCGCGAGCTGCTGCTTTTCAGCGTCTGGCAGTAGGCGGTCGTGCCGGGCTTCGCCTTGGTCGCCGGGACAGGAGCTGGCGCGGGCGTCGTGGCGGGCTCTTCGGTTTGGGCAAAGGACGGGGCGGCAAAGGCGACCGCGGCCAGGGCCGCCATGCTGGCGATCAAAAGACGCATTGGAACTTTCTCCCGGGCCGCTTGCGATGGGGGGACGGTGCGGCCTCGATATAGCGGTAAAATGTTATGGTATTTATGCCATTTATGTCAAATTCTTAATCGTTTACGGGAACTGAAATCGCAGCTTTCTCAGCGCCGTGCAGGCCATCCTCAACGTCGCCCTCCCGATCTTCGGGGTCATCCTGGCGGGCTACCTGGCCGGCCGCTGGCGCATCCTGGGCGGCGAGGCGACCACGGCACTGAACGCCTTCGTCAGCTACTTCGCCCTGCCGGTGCTGTTCTTCGGCACCCTGGCGCGGACTCCGGTCGCCGCCGTGCTCGACCCAGCCCTGATGCTGGGCTTTGGCGCCGCCGTGGTCGCGACCTTCGCCGTCGGCATGGCCTCGACCCGGCTGGTCTCACCGGGAACCCGCAAAGCCGGGCTTGCGGCCATGAGCCTGCAGGGTATCGCCGCCTCCTGGGGCAATGTCGGCTACATGGGCGTGCCGCTCTGCCTGGCGGCTTTCGGCGAGGCGGGCCTGCCGCCCGCCATGCTGGCGGTCATCGTGACTTCGATCGTGTCCATGGTGTTCGGCGTCATGCTGATCGAGGTCGAGGTCGCGGCCGGCCACGGGCCGCTAAAAACCTTCCTGCGGGCCGCCTTCAAGGTGGCGCGCAACCCGCTGCCGATGTCGATCGCCTTGGGCATCGTGGTTTCGGCCACCGGCCTGCCGATTCCGACGCCGATCGAGAAGTGGCTCGACCTTTTGGGCGCGGCGGCAGCGCCATGCGCGCTGTTCGCCATCGGGCTGTTCCTGTCGGACAAGTCGGTCAAGCACGGTCTCGCCGAAGCGGGCCTTGCCACCCTTATCAAGCTTCTGCTGCAGCCGCTCCTGGCGGCGCTGATCCTGCCCTGGTTCATCGACCTCGGATCGGTGGCGGGCCGGGTCGCGCTCCTGATGGCCGCCCTGCCGACGGCCGCCAACGCCTTCGTGCTGGCCAAGCAGTTCGACATCTCGGTCGAGCAGAATACGGCCTCGGTTCTGCTTTCCACGGCCTTCTCGGTGGTCACGGTTTCTGCTTTGCTGGTCTGGCTGCGGGTATCCTGACAACCATGGAGGGCAAAATGCTCCAGGAGTTCAAGAAGTTTGCGATGCGCGGCAGCGTGGTCGATCTTGCCATCGGCGTCATCATTGGCGCCGCCTTCGGCAAGATCATCGATTCGATGGTCAACGACATCATGATGCCGATCATCGGCCGCATCTTCGGCGGGCTCGATTTCACCAACTACTTCATCGGCCTGACGCCCGCGGCGAGCCAGGCGCCGACCTACGACGCCGCCAAGAAGGCCGGCGCCGCCCTGGGCTACGGCAGCTTCATCACCGTCACCGTCAACTTCCTGATCATCGCCTGGATCCTGTTCCTGGTGATCAAGGGCATGAACCGCCTGTTTGCCCAGGAGCAGGCCGCCCCACCGCCGCCCGCGCCGCCGACCAAGGAGCAGGAGCTGCTGACGGAAATTCGGGATCTGCTCAAGTCGCGCGCCTAGGCTGCGAGTCGCTCGGCTGTCGCGGCGTCGAGACGACGGGCGAGCGCATCGGAAATCTTTGTCAGCGGCAGGCGGCATTCGGGCGAGGCGATCAGCCCCTGGCGCCACAGCAGGTACTTGATCGGCATCGGATTGGCTTCGGCGAACAGCAGCGGCACGAAGGACGCAAGCGGCGCCCACGCGGCGCGCGCGCCGGCCACGTCGTTGGCCGCGAACCGCCGTCCGACTTCGACGAAGCCCCCGGTCATGAGATGGCTCGACGCCAGGATGCCGCCATCGGCGCCGTTCGCCATCATGGTGAAGAACAGCGCGTCCTCGCCGGTCAATACGGAAAAATCAACCGGCTTGCGCGCCAGCAACTCGAGCGACTGCGCGATGCTGCCCGAACTGTCCTTGACGCCCACGATGTTCGATACCTCGGCAAGCTCGAGCAACGAGTCGTTCGAAAGATTGACCGCCGTCCGGTAGGGGATGTTGTAGATCAGCACGCAGCGATCGGTCGCCGCGGCGACGGCGCGGAAGTGGGCGATCAATCCATCCTGGCTGGGCCGGTTGTAGTAGGGGCAGACCGAGACGATGCCCTCGAAGGCGAAGCGGTCCAGCCGCTCCAGCATCTTCGCGACCTTGTGCGTGGCGTTGCCGCCCACGCCCACGAACACCGGCACGCGGCCGGCGACCTTGGCCACGGTGCGCTCGACCAATTCGTCGATTTCGTCGTCATCCAGCGCCGGCGCCTCGCCCGTCGTGCCGAGCGGGAACAGCCCATCCACGCTCTGGGCGATATAGTGTTCGATCAAGCGTTCGTAGCTCGAAAAGTCGACGGCGCCGTCCTTGAATGGCGTCACCAGCGGCAGCCAGAGGCCGGAGATTTTTGTGGTCATGGCGTAACGATAGGCGCGAACGACAAATAATAAAAACGAATGTTTTGGATATGATCGTTCACGGTCTGTTATGATCGATGTAATGCGCAAAGACCTCGACATCGCCCTGCTGCGCGCCTTCCTCGCCGTCGTCGAGGCGGGCGGCGTCACGCGCGCCGCCGCGGCGCTCGGGGTCAGCCAGGCGGCTGCCAGCCAGCAGATCAAGCGGCTGGAGGAGGCGCTCGACTGCCGGCTATTCGAGCGCGTGGGGCGGCGGCTGGTGCTGGGCCCGGCCGGCGAGCGGTTGTTGGCCCAGGCGCGCCGGCTGCTCGCGCTCAACGACGAAGTCTGGTCGTCGATGCGCACGCCGTCGTTCGAAGGCGAGGTTCGCCTCGGCGTGCCCTACGACATCATCGCGGGCTTCGTGCCGCCCATCCTGCGCCGCTTCGCCAAGGCGCAGCCCCGGGTGCGGGTCAGCCTGGTCTGCGAAGATTCAAAAGTGGTGCGCGAGCAGCTCAGGTCGGGCGGCGTCGATCTGGCGCTCACCACCGAGACCGAGTGCGGCCGCCACGGCGAGACGCTGCGCACCGACCGGCTGGTCTGGGTCGGCGTGCCGGGCGGCGATGCCCATTTGAAGGACCCGCTGCCGGTCTCTCTGGGCGCGCCGACCTGCGTGTTCCGGCCGGTCGCGGTGGAGGCGCTGGGCAAGGCGCGGCGCGACTGGCGCGCGGTCTGCGAGGTGAGCCGCATGGAGCCGGTCTATGCCGTCCTCGAGGCGGGGCTCGCCGTGGCGCCGCTGCTGCGCTCCTCGGTGCCGGAGCGCTTCGAGATCTTCGAGGGTAAAGGCGCCCGCGAGGCGCGCCTGCCGCCGTTGCCGGAATTCCGCATCAATCTCTACGCCCCACCGGGCCAGAGCCCCGCCGTGCGTGATCTCGCCGACCATGTCCGCGCCAGTTTCGCCGGGCGCGCACACCCTCTGCACAACAATTGATACGATCCGCCGCTGTCGTGTCGGAGCCTGTGAAACTATCATCGGCCTCGCAAACGGGATGTCGGTGTCGATGCGTTTTCTGCTCGGATGGGCGTTCAAGCTGGGTTTTCTGGGGATGGCCTGGCTGGCCGTGACGGGCAACCTGCAGCTCAGGCTGCCCGAGTCGATACTGGGCTACGAGATGCCGCCGCAGCTGAGGCAGTGGGCCGAGCGCGCGGCCCGAGTCGGCGACCTGGAGAACGGCACCGAGAGCGGACTGAGGCGGATTTCGGACAGTCTCAAGTAGCACGCCAGGGATAGAGGGGGCGTCCAAGGGCCCGGACTGCTCGATCTTCGGATCGCGCGGTCCGGGCCCGCTTTTTGGTTGCCGGCGCTCGCCCTGCGGTCTTCCCGCCGATGATGGTCATGGCTGCCGTCGCCGTTCGGGCGACAGGCAGCGTGGCCAATCGTCGGACGATGCGTCTGCCGACTGGTCGCAGCGCGTGCGCTTGTTGCGGATGGCCTCGATCTCCGACGGCCGCAGGATAGGCGAGTTCTCGAGCTGCGATCCGTTGTGGTCGAGCAGGTTGGCGTAGACCATCGCGCTGCTGCGGCCTTCGAACACGTATCTTTCGACGACCTCGACCAGGTCGACCAGGGCGCCCGACATGTACCATTCGCGGGAGATCCTGCGGTCGCGGTCGCGCGTCAGCAGCAGGTAGTTCGAGATCGACAGCAGGGTGATGTAGTCGAACGCCTCGATCATATCGACCATCCGGCCGAAGCTGCACAGCCGCTGCTTGGCGCACGAAGCGAGCGCCTCGAGGCGGCCGTAGACGACCATCAGCTTTTCTTCGATCTGCACGGGCTTGCCGCAGCCCGCGAGTTCCTTCTGGTCGTTCTCGACCATGTCCCACCAGAGCGCGGCTGTCTTGTAGGCCCCGTCCTGGCGGCGCACCGTGTCGAAGCGGGAATAGGAGAGATGGTTCTTCGCGGCGCGCTCGAAACACAGGGTGAATTCCTGGATCTCCCACAGATACTGGATGTAGTCGCGCGTCATCAGCCTGTCGAAGTAGCGCAACGTGGCGTCGGTCTGCTGCTTGCCCGTCTCGGCCTGCCAGCTCGACCAGGCGATGACGAGACTCAGGCTCAGGACTGTGATCATGACGGCTTGCAGGATCACACCGATATGCGCGGTAGTGATCCTGGATGCCCAGCGCATCATTGCGACCCCCGTCGGTTGTGCAGCGGCCCTCCACTATACTCCTTGATGTCGCGTGTTCGACAAGGACAGGTTTCGCGGCCCGTCCGATTCTTCCGTCGCAACAATTGATACGATCCTGCGCTGTCGCCGCAGCGGTCGCCGAAACTATCGTTCGACTCCGACGCGCGGAACCCGTGTCGGCTGCGGGGCGAGGCGGCAGCCGGATGCCGTCAATTGTTGCGGTGATCTGCAGAAACGCAGGGCGAAGGCGACAGGACAAGTACAACTCTGGCGGCCTATGATCGGCTCCTGCCCGGCGCTGCCATAAGGTCGTCGCCGAGCTCCAGCTCGAACTCCTCGTCGAGGCTGTCGGCCAGTTCCTCCTGGACGCGATCCTCGAGATTCTGGCGGTCCTTTTCGACGCTCATCCGCAGTTCCCCCATTGCGCTGTCGCGGCCGGCGGCGGTTGGACGGACAGACACGCCGACCCATTCGTCGGGCCCCGGAGGGAGCAAAGAGCAATTGCGTTACGGTTGCGTGATTGCGGCGAGCCCGGTGCGGCACCGGAAGGCGTCAGCGCGGCGGCAGCAGCCTCTTGGCCTGCATCTCGGCAAAGCACTTCCGGAACATCGCCTCGGTATCCATCACCTCGTGGAAGCCTGCCTGCATCAGCTTGATGGTCGAGACCAGGGCCGCCGGCCCCGGCGTGTCACGGCCATAACCCATCGTGTAATCGGCATATTCGAAGGAGAGCCCGACGAATTCCTTCAAAGTGCCCGACTTGAGCCCATGCGCCGTGCGGATCGCGGCCCAGTCGTCCTCGCGCAGGCGGATCTCTGTGTCGAGCCGAAGCGGCACGTGAACGCCCGCTTCGAAGCCCAGCGCGTCGGCGATGGCCGGCCACACGTTCGGCCACACGAACACGTCGCCGTTGGTGACATTGAAGATCTCGTTCTTCGCCTGCTCCGATTCGCCCGACCAGGCGATGGCGCGCGCCAGAAGGTCGGCGTCGACCGCCTGCGCCACCCGGCCGCCGCCGCCGGGATAGTCGAGCGCCGTCTTGCCTGCGCGCCGCATCATCGCCGCATAGACGCCGAGCGCCGGGATCACGTTCATGGCGCTGCCCACCGAATCGCCCACGATCAGCACCGGTCGCAGGATCGACCAGCGCCACGCCTTGCCCGCCTGCCGGGCGCGCAGGTAGCGTTCCTGGTTCCAGTAGAAGTTCCGCTGCTCGTGCATCTCCGAGCGGTTCTCGCGCGCCGGCACCGTGAGAGGGCGGACATGCACGCCATAGGCCTTGGTGCCCTGCAGCAGGGTCACGTGGCGGAGCCCCGGCGCGACACTTTCGAGGGGGTCGAACAGGTTCTGCAGCATCGCCTCGTTGGTGCGGATCTGCTCGTCTTCCTGCCAGCCCGCGACCAGTTCCGGCCGCTCGTGGAGCGCGGCATAGACGAGATGGGTGACGCCGGCGCACTCGGGCGCGAGCTTGGCGCAAGCGGCGGCGTCCGTGAGATCGAGCGGCAGCCAGCGCGCGCCGAATGTTTCGTCCGGGCGGCGGCGCGAGACGGCGATCACCTCGCAGTCCGGCTCACTCGCGAAATGTTTCATGGCGGCGTAGCCGACCAGGCCGGTGGCGCCGGCGATCAGGACTTTCTTCTGCGTCATGCGGTCATTATCGCATAAACACAAATAAGAACCGTCTATGCTTTGCTTGGCCGGCTCGAGGAGGATCGATGGAATTCGACGTGTTCCGCTCGGCGGCTGCCGGCGCGGCCCTGCTCGCCGCGTTCACGCTCGCGGCCTGCCACGACAAGGGAACGCTTCAAGGATCGCGCGTGGAAAATGTGCGGGTCGACGGTCGGCGCTTCGAGGTGCGCGTGGCGCCGGCCGATGCCGAAGGCGAGTTTCGCATGCTCGTCGTGCGCGCGACGATCGTCCTCAATCCCGACCCGGAGGCCGAACGCAGCCGTGCCGAGAATGTGGCGAAACCGTTCATGGAGCGAAGCTGTCGCGGTCAATCCTACAAGGTGCTCGAAGACGAGCTGATCGACAACGTCACCTTGAGCCTGCGTTTTCGTTGCCTGGCGTGAGCGCAACGATCCGGCGCGCCGTGAGTTGACTCCGGGCAATCAGGAGGCCGCCATGCAATCCAGGCTGGTTTGGCAAGACGCCGGCGAACGGACCTTCGTCCTCGTTCTCGACGCCGGCGAGGAGGCCTTTGCCGCCATCACCGCCTTCGCCGCGCGGTCCAACCTCGCCGGCGCGTCGTTGACGGCGCTCGGCGCCTTCGAACGCGCGACGGTCGGCTGGTTCGATCTTGCTAAAAGGACCTACAGGCCGATCGAGATCGACAGCCAGTGCGAGGGGTTGAGCCTCTTGGGCGACATCGCCACCGGCGACGACGGCAAGCCCAGCCTGCACATGCACGCGGTGCTGGGCCTGAGCGACGGCACGACCCGCGGTGGCCATTTCCTCAAGGGGATCGTGCGGCCGACCCTGGAAGTGACGATCGTCGAAACGCCGGCGCGGCTCCGCCGCCGCAAGCGGCCGGAACTCGGGATAGCATTGATCGACCTATCCTAGGGGCTCCGATGTACGGCGTTGTCTGTAACGCTCAATCGACCTTCGCGCCCGACGCCTTGATGACGGGCGCCAGCCGCTTCTCGTCCATGGCGCGGTAGGCGGCGGTGTCGGCGGGGCTCATCCAGACCCGCGTCGCGCCCTGCTGGTCGAAGCTCGCCTTCACGGCGTCGCTGTCCAGCGCCTTCCGGGTCAGGGCCGACAGCTTCTCCACCATGGCCGGCGGCAGTCCGGCCGGGCCGCAGATGCCGCCCCATGAGGTGATCTCGAAGCCCGGCAGGAACTCCGCCATGGTCGGGATCTCGGGCGCGGCGGGGTGGCGTTCCTTCGAGGTCACGGCGAGGCCGCGCACCTTGCCCGAGCGCATCAGGCCGAGCGGGCCGGGAATGTTGTCGAACATCATGTCGACCTGGCCCGCCAAAAGGTCCTGGTAGGCCGGCGCGCTGCCGCGATAGGGCACATGCAGCAGGTTGAGCCCGGCGAGCTGCTTGTAGATCTCGCCGCTGAGGTGCGGGCTCGTGCCCGATCCGGAGGAGGCGAAGGAGTACTTGCCGGGATCCGCTTTCGCCAGCGCGCTCAGCTCGGGCACCGTCTTGACGGGAAGATCGAGGCGCACCATCAGCATGTTGGGCACCGACCACATCATGGCGATGGCGGTGAAATCCTTGCCGACGTCGAACGGCAGCTTGCCGTAGAGCGTGGGCGCGATCGACTGCGAGGCGATGGTGTAGAGGCCGATGGTGTAGCCGTCGGGTGCGGCCTTGGCGATGGCGTCGGTGCCGACATTGCCGCCCGAGCCGCTCTTGTTGTCGACGATGAATTGCTGGCCGGTGAGCTCCGCCAGCTGATTGCAGACGATTCGCGAGAGCGTGTCGGTCGGCCCGCCCGGCGGAAAGACGTTGATGTAGCGCACCGGCTTGTTCGGCCAGTCGTCGGCCGCGCGGGCGACGCCGGAGGCGATCATCGGGGCGGCCAGCGCGCCGCCCGCCATCAAGCCTCCTGAGAGCACGAGCGCGCGACGGCGCGGCAGGGTCAGTCTTTTCACCTTGGGTCCTCCAGTGTTTTTCCTTGGCTCGGATTTTATACAGGTGAAGGCGGGACACGCCTGCGGCATGCAGACCCTCGGCGAGAGCGCTTGACGGGAGCGGCGAAAACCCGGTTGATTCGAGCACGGCGGTGGAGGCCACCATGAGACGGCTGATCTGGCTCGCCCTTGCGGCCCTTGCCGGCTTCGCAGGCGGATGCGTCGACAACAAGTACTCGCCCTTCTCCTTCCAGGATTTTCCCGGCTACGCGCCGCCCGGCGCTAGAGCCCCCGCCGATCCGCACCGCACCCCGACCGGCTATGCCCCCTAGTGGCTTGAACTCAGCCGAATGAGCAAGTCTTTTGCCGTCGCGTTTGGAATGCCTTGCGCCTCGGCGTATTCGCGAACAGCGCTCAGCGTCTGGCGGCCGATGACCCCGTCGATGGCCCCTGGGTTGAAGCCGGCAGCCGCGAGCCTGCCTTGCAGGTCGCGGATTTCGTCGGGCGTCAGCGGCGCAGCACTGTCGGGCGTCGGCTTGTCGACTTGTTGCGGGACAGATGGCGAGGAGATGGATGGCGATGAGACCGGTGCCGACGAGACCGACGCTGGAGCCTCTGCCTTCAGGCGCACGAGCAGCTCTCGTGTTGCGTTTGCGTTCGGAAGGGCCCGCGCCTCGGCGTATTGGCGAACGGCGCTCCGTGTCTGGCGGCCGATGACCCCGTCGATGGCGCCAGGGTTGAAGCCGGCAGCCGCGAGCCTGCCCTGCAGGTCGCGGATTTCGTCGGGCGTCAACGGCGCAGGACTAGACTGCGCGGTCGATGGCATTTGCAACGCCGGCGAGTCGACCGGAAGGGGGTCCGTCGGACGCGAGACCGGCGGAGGTGAGGCCGTTCGAGGAGAAGCCGGCGGCGCGGAGGTGAGTGCCGTAGCGACCGGTAGTGCGGAAACCGGCGGTGAAACTCCTGTTTCCGGCTTGTCCGTGGAAGGGACGCCGGCTTTCGTCTGTTCGGTAAGGCTGGATGGCAATCGCTGCGAAGTTTGAACCGTCAGAGCCCAGACCGCCAGAACAGAAACGCTTATGAATGGCAGGAGCAGGACGGCCGCCCAAACATGACCGGCGCGAACGGAGGCGAACAGAGAGAAGGCGGACTGGCTTGCCGGTTCCTCCGGAGGGCCGTCCGACGGCGCTGCGGCGGCAAGTCTTTCGGCTCTCGCCGCAAGCTGGGCGGCGAGATACGCATATTCGTTCTTGTCATCAGCCGGCGACCTTGGCGGGGATGCTTGTTGGGGCAAACCACTCGGATGCCGTGGTCGATCGATCGTCATCCGACACACCGCTTAGATAGGAACGCTTGAAGTTACTGCGGCGCCAACAAAGGGATTGTGATCAATCTATGGCATCGCGCGTCGCGTGTCCTCGCAGGCGATCGTCAGATCGAGTCACTGCCGGCTTGCACGGCAGCCGGCCTGTCATCCAGCAGATCGCCAGCCAACGGCGCGGTCCAGGCGTTGTAGCCATAGACCCAATCGGCGTCGGTGACGCCCTTGCCCCAGCTGTTCTGCCGCGAGGTGAGCTGCACCCGCGCGGTGCGTTCCTGCCGTGTCGCCTCGTAGGTCGCGAGCGCGCCCGCGATGCCGTCGCGATCGACGGCCGCCAGGCAGCGCGACAGGATCGCCGCATCCTCGATCGCCATCGCCGCCCCCTGCGCCATGTAAGGCGTCATCGGATGGCAGGCGTCGCCCAGCAGCGCCACCCTGCCGTCGACCCAGCGCGCCAGCGGCTCGCGGTCGACCAGCACCCGCTTGTGGACGTCGGGACAGGCGGCCAGCACCTTCTGCACGTCCGGATGGAAGCCCTCGAAGGCCGCGCGCAGGACGTTCACGTCGCCCTTTTCCGACCATGACTCGAGGCCGAACGTGGGCTCGGGCTGGCTGGTGACGAAGTAGACTTCGCTGCGGTCGGGCTTCACCGGGTACATGACGATGTGGCGGTCCTCGCCCCACCATTTGGTGCAGTCGCCGATGTCGAAGCCGTCGAGCAGGCGCGCGGGAAAGACCGTGCGATAGGCGATGCGGCCGGCGAAGCGCGGCTCGCTTTCGTCGAACAGCGCCATCCGCACGATCGAATTGACGCCGTCGGCGCCGATCAGCAGGTCGGCCTCTGCCGTGCGCCCGTTGGCGAAGCCGAGCCGCACGCCGCCTTCGTCCTGGTCGACGGCGGTCAGCCGGTGGTCGAGCCGCAGGCACTCGGTCGGGACGATGCTCGCCAGCGCCTCGTGCAGGTCGCCGCGATGGGCCAGGAGATAGGGCGCGCCGTATTTCGATTCGGCCGACGGGCCGAACAGCATGTCGAACAGGACTTCACCGGTCTTCCAGTGGCGGTTGTTCCACGAGCGCGGATAGAAGGTTTCGGCGCGCAGCAACGATTCCAGCCCCAACCCGCGCAACACATGCATGGCATTGCAGCCGATCTGGATACCCGCGCCCAGCCGTGTGAACTGACTGGCCTGCTCGTAGACCGTGACGTCGATTCCCTGCTTGCGCAGCGCCGCCGCGGCCGCAAGACCGCCCATGCCGGCGCCCGCGATGGCGACGCGAAAGTTGCTTTTGCTCATTGGGAGGACGATGCCTCAATCCGGGCAATCGTCAAGCGGCCCCGCTGTCATCCTGAGCGCAGCGAAGGATCTCAGCGCCGTTAGCGCCATTAGATCCTTCGCTGCGCTCAGTATGACAGAAAGGCGTAGCGCGCTCCCGGCGAAGATCAATACAGGAGATGCGGCTCGCGGCGCGCGCGGAAGGCTTCGAGGCCCGGCGTCCAGGAACGGGCGATCTCGCGTGGATCGGTCTGCGCCTTGACCGCGTCGAGCGAGCTCCGCGAGCCGATCATGCCCAGCGTGCGGCCGACCTGGAACTGGTCGCCGTAGAGCCGATAGAGCGCCGCCATCAGCTCGACGCCCAGCAACGGCGTGTCCAGCAGGTTGCGATCGGTGATGGTGAGGCGGATGCCGCCGCAGGTCTGGCCGGCATAGGCCGATTCGCTGGGCGTGAAGGTCGTTGCCTCGAAGCGGACGCCGGCCAGCCCGCGCGGGCTCAGCTGGGCAGCCAGCGCCTTGCCGTCGATCCACGGCGCGCCCACCACCTCGAACGGCGTTTCCGTGCCGCGGCCGACGCTCACATTGGCGCCCTCGATCATGCCGACGCCGGGATAGAGGATCGCCTGCTCGAGGCGCCGCAGGTTGGGCGACGGCGCCACCCAGCCGAAGCCGGTCTGGTCGAACCACATCGCCCGGCCATAGCGGCGCATGGTGACGACATGCAGCTTGGCGCCCAGGGTCTTCTCGGTATTGAACAGGTTCTTCTCGGCATTGAACAGACGCGCCAGCTCGCCGATCGTCATGCCGTAGCGCACCGGCAGCGGCAGGTAGGTGATGAACGAGGTGAGGTCGGCATCGAGCACCGCGCCCTGCACCGTGGCGGCGGTGATCGGATCGGGCCGGTCGAGCACGAAGAAGTCGATCTGATTCTGCGCCGCCGCCTCCATCGCGTAGGCCATGGTCGTGGGATAGGTGTAGTAGCGCGTGCCGACGTCCTGCATGTCGAACACCAGCGCGTCGAGGCCGGCCAGCATGGCGGCCGTCGGCCGCATCGTGCTGCCATAGAGGCTATTGACCATGAGGCCGGTCGCCTGGTCGCGGCCGGAGGCGATCTTGCCCTCGGCCGAGGCTTCCAGCCCGTGCTCGGGGCTGAACAGCGCCACCAGCTGCGGACCGGCGGCGCCATGCAGCACGTCGACGGTCCGCCGCCCGGCCGAATCGCGCGCCGACCGGTTGGTGATGAGCCCGACCCGGCGGCCCGACAGCTCGCGGAAGCCGTAGGCTTCGAGCACGTCGATGCCCGACAGCACGTGCGCCTGTGCGCCGCCGCGTCCCGCCGCGCCCGCGACTTCGGCGATCCGCCGCAGCATCTTCAGGATGTTGCCCTTGCCGTCGGGATGCAGGCGGTTGGTGAGTACGATCAGGAAGGTCCTGGTCTCGGGATCGATCCAGATCGCGGTGCCGGTATAGCCGGTATGGCCGTAGGAGCGCGTCGAGAAGGAGGGCGCGAACCACACGGCGTAGGGCGAATCGATGTCCCAGCCCAGGCCGCGCAGGGCAGCACCGCCGGGCGGGCTCTGCGGCGTCGTCATCGCCTCGACGGAGGCGGGCTTCAGGACGTTCTTGCCGCCCGCCAGCATCATCTGGGCGAACTTGGTGAGGTCGTCGGCGGTGGTGAACACGCCGGCATGGCCCGCGACGCCGCCCATGCGATAGGCGATCGGATCCTGGACGTCGCCCCAGCGCAGCTCGGAGCCTTCCATGTCGGCCGGCGCGATGCGGTCCCTGAGGGAAGCCGATGGCAGGAAGGTGGTGTCGCGCATGCCCAGCGGCTGGAAGATGTGCTGGGCGGCATAGGTCTCCAGCGGCTGGCCGGAGACGCGCCGCACGATCTCGCCCAGGACGATGAAGTCGACGTCGCTGTAGTTGAAGCGCGTGCCGGCGGGCGCCACCGGCTTCAGCGCGACGATGGCGTCGAGCGCCCCCTGGTAGTCGGACCATCCGCGCGTCGGGATGCCGGCCGGCAGGGCGGCATAGTGGGTCATGAGCTGGCGCACGGTGATGGCGCCCTTGCCGTTGGCCGCGAAGTCCGGCCAGTAGGTGGCGGCCGGCCGGTCGAGATCGATCTTGCCTTGCTCGACCAGCTGCTGGATGGCCACTGCCGTCGCCATCACCTTGGTGAGCGAGGCGGCGTCGTAGATGGTGTCGAGCGTGGCCGGCTTGACGTCGGGCGTCACCGAGCGCTGGCCGTAGGCCTGGCGCAGCACGATCCGGTCACCGATGCCCAGCACGACCACGCCGCCCACCAGATGACCGGCCGCGATCTCCTCGTTGACGATGGCGCTGATCGCCTGCGCCGTCTGGCCGGACGACACGGCGGCGGATCCGGCCGGCGGGGCGGCCGCCGCCGGCGTCGCAGCCGTGGCGCAAGCGACGGCGGCCTGGCAGATCAGGCCGACGACGAGGAGCCGCAGCAGGTCAGCGTGTCGCCGGAGCCTTGACATCGGTCGCCTTGGCATCGGCGGACGGAGCCTTGGCGTCGGTCGGCTCGGGCTTGATGTCATTGGGAGAATAGACATTGCGCGGATTCCACAGCATCCATCCATCGGTGCGGGCATCGCGCGCCGCCTTGGTCTGCTTGCCGATCTCGTCGGCGCCGAAGTACTTTCCGCCAAAGGCATAGTCGGTGAACGCCTGCAGCCAGGGCCTGTATCGTGCCGCCGAGCTGGTCGTCCGCCGTTTGCACTCCTCGAGCGACTTGTAGACGATCTCGTAGGGATTCTGGACGGGATTGCGGTAGCCGGGAATGCCGAACTGGAAGCCCGACGGATAGAGCATGGGCGAGATGACGTCCATCACCGTCGCCAGATCCTCGATCCTCTGGCCGATGCCGGTGTCGTTTTCGTTCCAGCAGACATAGCCGAACGAGTCCATCGCCAGGAACACGTTGTAGGGCGCCAGTCGGCGCCGCGCCTCGCGCAGGAAGCCGGTGATCGTCGCCACCCGCGAGGCCTCGGTCGACGCTTCGGAGTAGGCGACGCCGCTGCCTGTATCGGGGAAACGGACATAGTCGAACTGAACCTCGTCGAAGCCCGCGGCGGCGGCTTCCTCGGCCACGCCGATCGGGTATTCCCAGGCGACCTTCTTGAAGGGATCGATCCAGGCAAGTCCCTCGCGATCCTTCCACAGCGCGCCGCCGGGGGCGTGAATGGCCCACTCGGGGTGGGACGCGGCCAGCAGCGTGTCCTTGAAGGTGACGATGCGCGCGATCAGGTAGAGGTTCTTCTTCTTGAGCGTGGTCACCAGTTCCTTGAGGTCGGGAATGGTGCGCAGCGTGAGCGCGTTGGCCTTGGCGGCCAGCGGCAGTTTGCTGGGATAGGGGATGAGACCGCGGTCGCCCTTGAGGTCGATAACCAGGGCGTTGAACTTGTTCTTTTCGATCAGGTCGAGGGCGGGGTCGCGCAGAAAGGGCGCGGCGATGCCGTAGACGGTGAGGTAGAGCGCCTTGGGCTCGAGCGGCGTGAGCTTGAAGGGCTGCGCGGCATCGTCGGCAATCGTTGCCCGGCCGTAGCCGGCGAGCCTGACCATGATCGGCTCCGTGCCGGCCGCCACCTTGTACTGGCCCTGCGCGTCGGTGCGGACGGTCTTGTCGCCCACCGTGACGACCACATTGGCGAGCGGCGTGCCGGTCGCGCCGTCGACGACGGTACCCTGGCGTTCGCTGCTGGTTTCTGCGGCGGGCGGCGCTGCAGCCGGCGGCGCTGCGGCGGGTGCTTCGGGCTTGCTTTCAGGCTGACCTGTCGCCTGTTGGGCGTGCGCTGTCGACGCAAGGAGAAGCGCGGCAACGACGGCGAGAAACGGTTTCATTGCTTTCCTCATTTCGGTGCCGAGAGCAGCGCCTCGAAGCGGGCGCCGCGGTCGGCGTCGGTGACGATGGAGCGCGGCAACGCCATCATCTTGTCGGCCCGCGTGACGGCGCGGCGGTCGATGGTGAAGGCCGCGACATAGCCGTCTGCCTGGGCCCATTGCATCAGCTGATCGTCGTAGATGCCGAAGGGCCAGGCGAGCTCGTCGACCTTGATGCTGAGCTTCTGTTCGAGGACGGCCTTGGACTTCACCAGCTGGTCCTGGGTGAACTTTTCGTAGGCCGCCGGCGCCAGGCGCTTTTTCTCGATCTTGAAGTTGGGATGCCAGAAGGTGTGCGACTGGATGTCGACCAGGCCGGACGCCTTCATCTCGGCCAGCTGCTCCCAGGTCATCGCATAGGGCGCGCTGGGATTGGAGATCGCCGAGGGATAGATGAACAGGGTGACGGGGATCTGATATTTTTTGATCAGCGGGAACAAGTCCGTGTAGACCGTTTTGTGGCCGTCATCGGCGGTCAGCACTACGGACTTTTCTGGCAGTGGCGCCGCGGGGTCGGCGAGCACAGCCAGCAGCGACTTCAGGGGAATGACGTGGTAGCCGCCCTCCTGGATGATCTTGAGCTGGCCCTCGACCACCTTGGTCGTCACCGTCATGTCGTCGGCATGCTCGGGGCCCAGGCGGTGATAGAGCAGGATGGGAACGCCCTGAGGCGGCTCCGCCGCCTCGCTTGCCGAGGAAATGAACAACAGCACAGCGGCCGTGGCCGCCAGCCAACCCCCAAAAAATTGCACCATGCTTGCCTTTTAGCCGTATTCTGAAAAACCAACGCTACAGAGCGATTAAGGCTCCATTGAGTCAGACTGCCAAGCCTCAAACGCGCACATGTCGAAAAAACTTTGATGTCATGACGGCAGGGCATCGAGAAAGACCTTCACCGCCGTCACCGCCTCGGCCAGGCCCACCCGCTCGATGCTGACTCCGGGCGGAAACGCCCCCAGCAGCCGCGTCGGTAGCCGCGAATCCAGCATCACGAACACGCCGCGGTCGTCTGCCCGCCGGATCAGCCGTCCATAGGCCTGTTTGAGCCTGAGCCGCGCCAGCATATCGTCGTAGGCGTTGGCGCCGGCGCCGGCCTTCTTCCAGGCCTCCTTGCGCGCCCGGTGAAGGATGTCGGGGCGCGGCCAGGGCACGCGGTCGAACACGATCAGGCGGAGCGAGCGGCCTGGCACGTCGACGCCGTCACGCACGGCATCGGTGCCCAGCAGGCAGGAATGTTCCTCGGCCCGGAAGATATCGACCAAGGTAGCGGCGTCCATACCGCCGACATGCTGGGCATAGAGCGGCAGGCCGGCTTCCTCGAGCGCCGGCGCGATCCGCTGGTGCACCGCGCGCAGCCGGCCGATGGCTGTGAACAGGCCGAGCGCGCCGCCGCCTGAGGCCAGGAACAGCTCGCGGTAGGCCGCGGCCACCTGGTCGGCATCGTCGCGCTTCACGTCGCGCACGATCAGCACCTTGGTGGCGTCGGGATAGTCGAACGGCGAGGCCATGGCGGCGCGCATCGCCGGCGCGATCAGATGGCGCGTGCCGGTGCGCGCCTCGGCCACCGTCCAATCGGCCAGCGCTTCGGTCGTCTCGTCGTTGGCGGCGGCCGGCACGCCCAGCGAATCGCGCAGCGTCGCCGAGGTGATGACCGCTCCGTGTGACGGGCGGATCACCGCATTCACGAACGGCTCGGTCGGATCGAGATAGTGGCGGTACATGCCGACATCGATCTCGCGCTGCTGGATGCGCTCGATGGCGAACCAGTCGACGAAGGCGGGGTCGGGATCGTTGTGCAGGCCGCGCAGCATGGCGCGCCAGGCTTCGAGCGTCAGCTCGCAGCGGTTGGCGAGCGAGCGCGTCACGCCCTCGATGCGCGCCCGCTGGCCCGAATCGAGCTTGTCGGCTTCGCCTTCGAGCTTTGCTCGCAGGGCAGCGCGCAGCTTGCGCACGGGTGCGAGCATCTGATCGAGCGCCTCGCTCAGCCGATCGGCGGCCTCGAGCAGGCCGGGATTGAGCGGCCGCACGTCGCATTCCTGGCCGAAGCCCTGGTCATCGCCCGAGGCTCGGGCACGCACCTGCTGGCGCACCAGCGCCAGAAATTCCTCGGCCGGCCCCAGAACCGTGCCGTCGGCCAGCCGCGTCTGCCAGTTGGGCGAGGGCAGCAACTGCGCGAGCTGGAGCAGCCGGCGAAGCGCCGCCTGCGCCTCGGCGTCTTCGCCCAGAAGATCGCTCAGGCGGCGTTCGAGGCCGCGCGCGCGGCTGCCGCGGCGTCCCTCGGCGCCCAGGATCCAGCGTCGCAGATCGGAGGCCTCGACGCCGCTCAAATGCGCGCCGAAGGCGCCATCGGCGGCGTCAAACAGGTGATGGCCCTCGTCGAACACGTAGCGCAGCGGGCGCGTTCCGTCGTCGAGGCCGCCCATCGCTGCCTGGATCATCACCAGCGCGTGGTTGGCGATCACGATGTCGGCCTGGCGCGCGCGCCGGATCGTGCGCTCGACGAAGCATTTCCGGTAATGCTCGCAGGCCGAATAGATGCACTCGCCGCGCCGGTCGGCGAGCCGGGTGATGCGGCTGCGGCCCAGAAGATCGAGCAGCCAGGCCGGCAGGTCGCCGCCGATCATGTCGCCGTCGCGGCTGGCCAGCGCCCAACGCGCCAGCAGGCCCAGGCCGACGGCATTCTCGGGGGCGAGGCCGGTGCGCAGCACGGCTTCCTGGAAGTTCAGCAGGCAGAGATAGTTCTCGCGGCCCTTGCGGATCACCACCCGCCGGCGCTTCTCCGCCGAATCGCGGTGCAGGCGGTCGAGCTCGTTGTCGATCTGGCGTTGCAGATTGCGGGTGTAGGTGGCGATCCAGACCGGCGCGCCGTTCTTCTCGGCCCACAGCGAGGCGGGGGCGACATAGCCCAGCGTCTTGCCGACGCCGGTGCCGGCCTCGACCAGCACGACGTTGGGCTTGTCCTCCTGCTCGCGCGGCGCGAAGGCCTGGCTGGCGGCCGAGGCATAGTCGCTCTGGGTCGGCCGCGCCTCGGCCATGTTGGGACCGGCGGCGATCAGCTGGGCGAGGCGTAGGCGCGCCTCGCGCGGCTCGACCGGCTGGCTGCCCGGCGGCGGCGCGGGCGGCGGCTCCTCCCATTGCGGCAGGCTCTTCCAGACGTCGAGGCCGGCCCCTTGGCGCAAAGAGCCGCGCGGCTTTCGGGTCGCCTGATCGATGCCCAGCGCGGCCAGCACCGCATCGCCCCAGGGCCATTGGCCGCGCGCCATGGCGCAGGCGGTGTCCTTGAATTCAGGCGAGGCGAGTGCCGCCATGTCCTCCAGCTCGTCGAGCAGCGTGCGCGCGATCTCGGGCAGGGCGGCGACTTCTTCTTCCGGCGTTGCGGGCACGCCGAGATCGAGCGCCTCGCACAGGCCGCGCGGCGTCGGCAGGCAGAAGCGCGCCGGCCGCACGAAGGCGAAGAGTTCCAGAAGGTCGCGCGCCGGCAGATCGTCCAGTCCGAGCCGCGCCGCCACCGCCGGTGCGTGGCAGACCAGCGGCATGCTGCCCGCCGCCCGCATCGCCGCGTCGGCCGCCGATAGCCGCTCGATCGTCCCGTCGCCCGCGCGCCACAGCGCCCCGCGCGTCGTCGCGATCAGGGCAGGCCAGGGAAGGGGAGAAGACACGAAAGGTGGATAGCATAGGCCAATTGCCCGATGCAGTGATCGTCCGTTGCATCTAACATGCGAGGGGATGAAGCCGCCGCCCCTCATCAGGAAGCCCACCGCCGTCTTTCACCAGTCCGGCGCCCTGGAACTGGGCAAAGGCAAGATAACCGGCGTCATCGCCCTCACCCTGGGCGGGCTCGCCGTGCTGTCGGTGCTGGCATTCCATTTTCCGCAGTACCTGACGACACCGGACCTGCGGAAGAAATACGACGTCAACGTGCTGCGCGAGATCCTGCTGATCGGCATGGTGATCGGCGGCGGCATGGCGCTCGCCAACCTGATCCGCCTGCGCAATCGCTGGCTGAACGGCACGGCGCTGGCGCTGATCCTGCTCGCCGTCGCGATGGGCGGCCATCGCGTGCCGATCGACGACTTCCCCGACAACACACCCTACATCGGCCTCGACTGGTTCATCCTCGACCTGCTGGGCTCGAGCATGGTCTTCATCCTGATCGAGAAGATGTTCCCGCTGCACCGCGAACAGCCGGTGTTCCGGCCGGGCTGGCAGACCGACTTCACGCATTTTCTCGTCAACCATCTGATGGTCGGGCTGGCGCTGGTGATCGTGAATTTTGCCATCCATCGCCTGTTCGGATGGCTGGTCTGGCCACCGCTGCAGAAATGGATCGGCGGCCTGCCATTCTTCGCCGAGCTCTTCCTGGTGCTCCTGGTCGCCGACCTGGTGCAGTACTGGACGCATCGCGCCTATCACGAGATCCCGTTCCTGTGGCGCTTCCACGCCGTCCACCACAGCGCCGAATACATGGACTGGATGGCGGGCTCGCGGCTGCACATCTTCGAGCTCTTGGCCACCCGGGTGTCGATCCTGGGCGTGCTCTATGTGCTGGGCTTCAGCGAGGCCTCGATGAACGTCTATATCGTCATCGTGGGTTTCCAGGCGGTGTTCAACCACGCCAATGTCCGCCTGCCGGAGGCCTTCGCCCGCGCCCCGCTCAAATGGCTGGTCGTGACGCCCGACTTCCATCACTGGCATCACAGCTCCGAACGCGAGGCGATCGACCGCAACTACGCGGCGCACTTCGCCTTCATCGATTATCTGTTCGGCACCGCCGTGAAGTCCGATCGGCGTTTTCCCGGCAAGTATGGCGTGCTGGGCGACTACATGCCGCCGGGCTTCGTGCGCCAGCAGCTCTTTCCCTTCACCTGGAAGGAATGAAGCGCCGCCGCCTGCTGAGGTCGGCCACCCTGTCGGCGTTGGCGCTCGGCGTCGGTCGGCCGGCCCGCGCCGCCGATCTCGATGTCGTCATCGTCGGCGCCGGCGTCGCGGGCCTTGCCGCGGCGCGCAGCCTGATGGCGGCGCACAAGAGCGTGCTGGTGGTCGAGGCGCGCGAGCGGATCGGCGGCCGCGCCGTCACCGATAGCACCACCTTCGGCTTTCCCTTCGATCAGGGCGCGCAATGGATCGAGGCCGGCAAGACCAACCCGGCCATGGCGATTCTGCGCGAGGCCAACGCCAGACCGATCCCCGACCGCCAGGAACAGACCCTCTATATCTCCGGCAAGGAGCTGCCGCAGAACGAATACGCGCGCTTCGAGAAGATCGCCGTCGACGCTTCGCGCAAGATCGCCGCGGCGCTCAAGAAGCCGCCGCCCCTGGCAGGGCTCGGCGTGACGCCGGGCAAGGAGCCCGACGTGATCGTCGGCCGCCTGCTCGCGCCGCAGGACCCGCTGGAACGCCTGGCCTACGCCCTGGTCGGGCCGCTCGAGGCGGGCGTCGAGAACAGCGAGCTGTCGGCGCGCGACTTCACGCGCCAGCCCGACACCGAACCGCAATATGCCGTGGCCGAGGGGCTGGGCGCCGTGATCGCGCGCTGGGGCGCCAAGGTGCCGGTGAAGCTCGCCACGCGCGTCGTCCGGATCGATTCGACGGGAACGCTGGTGCAGGTCGTGACGACCAACGGCGAGCTCGGTGCCCGGGCCGTCATCGTTACCGTGCCGACCGGCGTGCTGGCGGCCGGGCCGTTCAGCTTCGCCCCGCCACTCAAGGCCGCCAAGCGCGAAGCGATCGCCCAGCTGCCGATGGCGCTCTACAACAAGATCGCGCTCTCGTTCGCGGGCAAGGCGATCGACGCGCCGGGTGGCCGCGGCGTGTCGGGGCTGACGCGCAAGGGCCAGGCCTTCGACGCCATCGTGCGGCCGCATAACCGCGACGCCGCGGTCGTGTTCGTGGGCGGCGCGCAGGCCCGCGAGCTCGAGGAACAGGGTGGCAGCGCCGCCGTCTCCTTCGCGCTCTCGGCAATGGCGGAGATCTACGGCGACGAGCTGCGCGGCGCAGTCGCGCATTCCTTCGCCACGCGCTGGGGCAGGGACCCGTTTGCCCGCGGCTCGTGGTCGATGGCCATCCCGGGCCGCGTCGAAGCCCGTCTGGTCCTGGCGCAGCCGCACCACGACCGCGTGTTCTTCGCCGGCGAGGCGACCGATCCGGTGTGGGCCACGCGCGTGGGCGGCGCCTACGCCTCCGGCCTGCGCGCCGCCGGCGAGGCGCTGGCGTTGCTCGGCGGCAAGCGCTAGGTGTCAAGCGGAACGCAGGTGTCCCAGGTCGGGAGTTGCCTGACCGCGCCCGCCTCTTGGTCGTGACTGGTCGCGCGCCGTAGCGCTCGGCGCGACATTGCCTGCCTCGATGCCCGTCACGGCTATTGTGATCGAGGAGGCTCCTTGCCTCAGGTTCCGCGTGCTCAACATTTTCAGGGAAGCCAGGCGCCGAAGTCCACCAAGGCTGCGCAGGAGTGCCAACTCGTTCTGAACATGAGAGTCGACGCGGAGGGGAGGCATGCCCTGAAAACGCCGCGGAACGAATATGGTTACCGTTCGCTTTCGGACAAAGAACGCCAATCCGTCGCCTCGCCGCTCACGCGACCAGTCCCAGCTCGGCAGACCAAGTAGGACCTGACGCGCTACTCGGTCTGCCGTGCCGGGCCAACTGTCCTATTTCATCCGCTGAAGGAGCTTGTCGCGCACGACGGGATCCTTCTGCGCCGCGGTCAGAATTGTCGTGTATTCCTCGATCGACAGGCCTTGGTCAGTGACCGCCTTTGCCATGGCATTGCCGGCCTCGTCCCGGAGACGTCCCTTTTCGGCGACCGGCGCCTCGGCCAATTGCTGGTCGTACTTGTTCTTGATCACGGACACTTTTTTGACGGCGGCAGCGGCCGCGTCGAGCTTTTTGTCGGGAATAATTGTCGGTGTTGTCGTCGGGCTGGGCGTTGTCACCGATGGCCCAGAGGGAGATTGTTGCTGCGCATGTGCCGCAGGCATGACCAAGAGGCCAGCCGCGGTGAGAGTCATGGCGCACCATGTGCCAAATCGGGTCGATTGCATGTCGAAACTCCTTCTTTGGGTGTAAGGACGTGATTTCCCCGTCGACCGATTGCATTCGACACGCGACCGGCCCGGAAAGAACGCCATTCTACTTGGCAAGCCCGGAGCCATGACCCGCTCGCGGGGCAAGCCTCTCTTCAATGACGCGTGTCGGTTTCGAGATCGATCACCAATTCCGTCGATTCGGGCTCGTGGGGCTCAAGGCTCGCCTTGGTCTCATCGGTCCAATTGGCGAGATTCACCACGACGCCCCGCTGGCGGTCGTTCTGCTCCGCCTCGACGGGTTCCACGATGTTGAGGCCCTCGCTGTCGAGGAAGAAGGTGTGACCACCGAATAGCCGTTCGAGTTGCGGCATCGCCGGATGCTCCGCTGGAATGGCTTGAGCATCGAATTGATGCAGAGTCTGCTTGATCTGTGCGGAATTCATCTTCATCGCACAACTCCTCTCGTTTGGGTTTCTGTCTGCGGCCGCGCATCCTGCGGGGCCTCCCACTCCGAGTGGTCACATCTAAGCGGCTCATCGGTCTGTTCCGCCGCCGTTTATCTAAGGCAGCTTCTCGCGCGATCAACCCGCGGGGGCAGATTTTGGCTAAGGGAAGTTGTGACAAGATCAGCTGATTCAGCATAATCCACCGAGCGGGCTGGCGGTCCGCGGCCCGGTTGAGAGCCGTTTTGTTCAGTGTCGCGCGCCGGTTTCGACCGCGGCCGGATTGACGCAAATGGCGCTCGCTCATAGGTTCTGCGATTCATGTCGCAGATCGATCGTTCCCTCGCCCAGGCCGCGCGCGCGTGGCCATTCGAAGAAGCCCGCAAGCTGTTGGCCCGCACGGGCGGCAAGGCGCCGGCCAAAGGCTACGTGTTGTTCGAAACCGGCTATGGTCCGTCCGGCCTGCCCCATATCGGCACGTTCGGCGAGGTCGTGCGCACCACCATGGTGCGCCAGGCCTTCCGCCGCCTGAGCGACGTGCCGACGCGGCTGTTCTGCTTCTCCGACGACATGGACGGGCTGCGCAAGGTGCCCGACAACGTGCCCAACAAGGAGATGCTGGCGGCCCATCTCGGCAAGCCACTCACCTCGGTGCCCGATCCGTTCAGCAACGAGTATTCGAGCTTCGGGGCGGCCAACAACGCCCGGCTGCGCGCCTTCCTCGACTCGTTCGGCTTCGAGTACGAATTCCAGTCGGCGACCGATTGGTACAAGTCTGGCCGCTTCGACAAGATGCTGTTGGCCATGCTGCAGCAATACGACGAGGTGCAGGCGGTCATGCTGCCGACCCTGGGCGAGGAGCGCCAGCAGACCTATTCGGTCTTCCTGCCGATCTCGCCCAAGACAGGCCGAGTGCTGCAGGTGCCGGTGGTCAAGACCGATGCGGCGGCCGGCACCATCGTCTATCGCGACGAGGACGGCACCCTGGTCGAGACGCCGGTCACCGGCGGCAACGTCAAGCTGCAGTGGAAGGCCGACTGGGCCGGCCGCTGGTTCGCGCTCGACGTCGATTACGAGATGTACGGCAAGGATCTCATCCCGTCGGCCGAATTGAGCGCCAAGATCGTGCGCATCCTGGGCGGCCAGCCGCCGGAGGGTTTTAACTACGAGCTCTTCCTCGACGAGGAGGGTCGCAAGATCTCCAAGTCCAAGGGCAACGGGCTCTCGGTCGAGGAGTGGCTGCGCTATGCGCCGCCCGAATCGCTGTCGCTCTACATGCAGCAGCAGCCGCGGCGGGCCAAGCGGCTCTATTTCGACGTCATCCCGCGCGCCGTCGACGATTATCTCGCGGCGATCGAGAAGCTGCCGGCCGAGGAGCCGGCCAAGGCGCTGGAGAACGCGGCCTGGCACATCCATGACGGTGCGGTGCCGGCCAACTCTTCGGCTGGAGTCAATTTCGGCATGCTGCTCAACCTCGCGAGTGTGGCGCATACCGAGAACAAGGACGTGCTGTGGCAGTACCTGCGCCGCTACGTGCCGGGCGCCACGCCGGAGACCGCGCCCTATCTCGACCGCCTGCTGTCGGGCGCGGTGGCCT
>Ga0210402_10000894_pt1 | contig 32040 bp, 32 predicted proteins | sample IncBWC7MmetaG_FD_161055 | JGI IMG/M metagenome (GOLD analysis project Ga0210402, IMG submission 161055) | Forest soil microbial communities from Barre Woods Harvard Forest LTER site, Petersham, Massachusetts, United States - Inc-BW-C-7-M | ecosystem: Environmental > Terrestrial > Soil >...
GGGGTCAATGGGGTCAATGTTCTCGACGGAGGAACCGGCTCGAACTTTCTGACCGGCGGAAATGGTGCGGACACCTTCTTCGTCGACGATCGTGGACCCGCATCCGACATCTGGAGCACGGTCAACAATTTCCATGCAGGTGACGCGGCAACGATCTGGGGCATCACGCCGAGCGATTTCAGCTTCACGTTTGCTGACGGGCAGGGAGCTGCGGGCTTCACCGGGCTCACATTGCATGCCGCGGCAACCGGCCGGTCGACGGCATCGTTGACGCTGGCCGGCTACAGTCAGGCTGACTTGTCCAACGGTCGTCTTTCCGCCCTTTTCGGGGTCGATTCGGCCAGCGGCAGCCCCTATTTGTTTATCCATGGAAACAGTTGAACCGGACCGCAGCCGGTTCAACCGACGAAAGTACGCCGCTCACGCCCCTCGTCCCAAATCGATTGACCGCAGGCGCCGCCAGCCGTCCAGGGCTTCCATTCGGGAGGGGAGCTACATTCCGGCCCCCGACTGTTTTCCATGGGACTTGCGAGGCGGTAGGGGTGCTGGCCGTGCCGCATCATTGATAGCTATCAATGCAGCCAATAGCTCGGCTGCGGCTTCTCTCGTGCACAACCGCGTCCTACGGAGGCGGGAGCAGTAACGAAAAATCCTAGCCTCGATAGCAAACTGGTCGCTCGCGCTACCGGCTGCCAGCGTCGCGTAGATCGCTTCCGGCGGCCCCAAGTGAGGTATCTTGGCCATCGGCATAGACCACCTTAGCAACGTCCTGCCGGAATCAACGGATGGCGCTTGCGTCATGTGCTTGTCCCGGCAACAGCGGAGTCGGCGGCGTCAACGGCAGTGGGCGTGTCCGTTCCGCCCGTTCCGTCAACACGCGCCCCGCGACAGCCCCGCCTCTTGCGGGGCCAAATCACGAAAAGCCGAGGGATAGGAGTAACCCCCGGCTTGTCGCGACCACCCAATCGCCGGCTAGGAGAACCGACAACGAGTCTGCGTAGCACAAGGCCGTAGCGGCACGCCATTAATTCGCCGTTACGATGAATTTTTATGGGATGGCCAGTAGGGCGGCCGACTAGGGCGGCACGGTCGGCCCGGCTAGCGCCACAGACGAACACTCCATATTCACAACGACGTGTGCGCCGCGCTATCTAGCCGACATGTTCCGGTCATTCCTTGTTGCCATAGCTAAACGTCTTCACCCACGTGAGGGTTTGCTAGAGACATGGTGGGAACGTGTGCTGGCGGCCGTGGCCGTCGCTATGCTGTTAGCGTTCGTGGCGAGCTTCATTGCGGATTTCTGCTAGAGTAGCCTGCGGACGGCAACGTTACCGATTCTAGCCGCGCACACGTTGCCCCTCTGATGCGCGCAGTCTCTGTATCCGCTGGCATGGACGATGCGCCGAAAGCGACCATAAGCGGATCGATTACCTGCCAATGAGTCCGCAGCGAGTCCGCAATTCCTGAGGGGCTGTCAGGGGTATGCGCGGCGGTCCGCTAAGTGATTGAAAAGAAAGGTGCCCAGGGGCGGAATTGAACCACCGACACTGCGATTTTCAGTCGCATGCTCTACCAACTGAGCTACCTGGGCATCCGGGCCGGACAGCCGGCCTCCGAACAGGCCGACGAAGGCGGCAGCCAATACAATATGCCACCAGACCGATCAAGCAGCGTCCGGTGGCGATGCCGGCGGGTCCTCATCCGGCTCGGCGTCCGGGCCGGGGATACGATATTGGCCAGTCAGCCAGCGCCCGAGATCGACATCGGCACAGCGCCGGCTGCAGAAGGGCCGGGTGGCCTCTGCCGAGGGCTTGCCGCAGACCGGACAGGTCGAAGAACGCCTGGCCTTATTCATGTCCGTCCTCGATGACCCATTCCGTCGCACGCAGCGTGGGGTCGGCATGCAGGATCAAGGGATGCCCTGCCCGCCGCGCAAGGTCCGGCAATGCATCGGCGTCCGCCTGAAGCGCCGCGACGACCGCAGGCGAGGCGCGCAGCGCGGGCAGCCGATGCGGGGCGACGGCGTGCTCGGCCGCGATGTGCCGCAGAGCAGCCAACCCGGCGGCATGCGGACCCGCCAGCAGTTCGTGCAGCGGCGGACGAACCCGCGGCCTGACGATCTCGGCAAACCCAAGCGCGGTGAAACCGAGCAGACGCGCGCCCAGGGGGTCGTCGGCCAGCGCGGCGGCCAGCGCCGGTCCGAGCGCCGTGCGGCGGCGGGCCGGCAGTCCGGCAAAATCGACCAGGATCGCACCCGACAGGTTGCGCAGCCTGATCTGCCGCGCGAGCGCCGGAATCACCGAACGGTTGACCGCCAGATGCGCAGCCGTCCTGGCACGGCCCGCGCCTATCGCTCCCCCGGCATCCACATCGATCGCCACCAGCGCCGGTGTCGGATGGATGTGCAGGCGGGCGCCTCCCGGCAGATCAACGGCCGGTCGTGCCAATGCTTCGATCTGATCCGCGGCATCGTCGTCTATCATGTTGACACATAACGATAAACGCCCACCCAGCCGCGACCGAAACCGGACCAGCAACGCAGCGTCGTCCACCAGCATGGCAGCGTCCGGATGGTGCTCCGCAAACTCGATCAATGGGCCGTCGCCGCGCGCAATCAAACCGACCGGCCCGGTGTTCTCCCGCGATCCCACCTCCGGCGACAGCCGGGCGGTCAGCCGTGGACCCTTGCCGCCCTGGGCGGAGCGAGTCACGCGGACGACCAGCACATCGCCCTCGGTAAGTCCCGCCGCACCTTCGCTGTCCGGCAGGAAGCCCTCGGCTCCGTCGAGCGCCAGGAACGCGCCAGCCATGGCCGGCACCCGCGCCGTCACCCTGCCACGGTACAGGTCGCCAACGCCATCCGGAGCCCCCGCTCGCCAGATCGCATATTCGAGCAGGGACCGGTCCCGGACGACGGCAATGCGCACCTCGCCGGGGCTGGCAGAGGCCAGGATCCGGGTCGTCACGGCATCGGCCAGCCAAGGCCGCGCAGCAACTGTGCCGTCTCGAACAGCGGGAGCCCGACCACATTGGAGTAGCTTCCCGACAGGAACCGTATGAACGCCGCGGCACGGCCCTGGACGGCATAGCCGCCGGCCTTTCCCCGCCACTCGCCGCTTGCCAGATAGGCTGCGATCTGCCCCTCGGTCAGGCGGGCGAACCCCACCACGCTCTGCACCAGGCGTTCGCCGCGCCGCTCGTCCGGGTCCACCAGGACGACCGCGGTCGCCACGCGGTGACGCCGGCCGGACAGCAGCACCAGGCAGCGTCGCGCCTGTTCCTCGGTCTCGGCCTTCGGCAGGATGCGCCGGCCCACGGCAACGACCGTATCGGCGGCCAGCACGTAGCTTGCCGGCGCGGCCACGGCCGCCGCCTTCGCGCGCGCAAGCCGCACCGCATAGGAACGCGGCGGTTCGTCGCGAAGCGAGCTTTCATCGATGTCCGCCGAAACAACACGGTCCGGCACGATGCCGATCTGCGCCAGAAGCGCCAGACGTCGCGGGCTGGCCGAGGCCAAGACCAGCGCGGGGGCAGTCACTTGAAGCGGAAGGTGATCCGACCCTTGCTCAAATCGTAAGGCGTCATCTCCACGTTCACGCGGTCGCCGGCGAGCACGCGGATGCGGTTCTTGCGCATCTTGCCGGAGGTGTGCGCGAGGATGCTGTGCTCGTTGTCGAGCTTGACGCGGAACATGGCGTTGGGCAGCAGCTCCATCACCGTACCGCTGAATTCGATCATGTCTTCTTTTGACATCAGGCCTCGTTAAAGGGTTTGATATTGCGGCGGAACATGAGCGCGAGGCGGCGGAAGGTCAAGCCGGCGCGCCTATGGTGGCGTGTTCTGCCGCAGGCGCAGCGCGATACTGCGAGCGTGCGCTTGCAGCCCTTCCGCTTCGGCAAGCGCAATCGCCGCGGGCCCGACGGCGGCCAGTCCGGCAGCATCGGCGGCGACCCACGTGGTCCGCTTGAGGAAGTCGTGGACCGAAAGCCCCGACGCGAACCGCGCCGTCCGCCCAGTCGGCAGCACGTGGTTGGGGCCGGCGATATAGTCGCCCACCGCCTCGGGGCACCAGGCGCCGAGGAAGACCGCCCCGGCATGGCGGATGCGGGCGAACACCGCCTCCGGGTCGGGCAGCATGATCTGCAAGTGCTCGGGGGCAAGCCGGTTCACCAGAACGGTCGCCTCATCCCAGTCGCGCACCAGGACGATGGCGCCATGCACCTGCCAGCTCGCCCCCGCAATGGCGGCACGCGATAACGCGGGGAGTTCGGCTGCCACCGCCGTGGCCACCGCATCGGCAAACGCAGGATCGTTCGTGATCAGGATGGCCTGCGCCGCCGCGTCATGCTCGGCCTGGGCCAGCAGGTCCACGGCCACGCGGCGCGGATCGTTGGACGCGTCCGCGAGGATGACGACCTCGGAGGGCCCCGCGATGGCATCGATCCCCACGCGCCCGAACACCTGCCGCTTGGCCTCGGCGACGTAGGCGTTGCCAGGGCCGACGATGCGATCCACCGGTGCAATGGTTGCGGTGCCGTAAGCCAGCGCGGCAATCGCCTGGGCACCGCCGATCCGGTAGATCTCGGACACGCCGGCACGCCGTGCCGCCGCCAGAACCAGCGGATTGAGCGTCCCATCGGGACTGGGGACGCACATCGCCGCACGCGGGACCTGGGCAACCCGCGCCGGAATGGCATTCATCAGCACCGAGGACGGATAGGCCGCCGTTCCGCCCGGCACGTAGAGGCCGACGGCATCGAGCGGGCCCCAGCGCATGCCAAGCGTCAGACCCACTTCATCAACGGCACGAATATCGTGCGGCATCTGTCTGCGATGAAACGATTCGATGCGCGTCGCCGCGATATCGAGCGCCGCCATCAAGCCGGGTGCAATTCCCGCCACGGCCGCGTCGATCTCCGCCTTGGTGATGCGAAGCCGATCCGCCGTCAGCGTCACCCGGTCGAAGCGGGCGGTGTAGTCGAGCAGCGCCGCATCGCCGCGAGCCCGCACATCGGCGATGATCGCCGACACGGCCTGATCGACGTTCTCGGTGGTTTCGCGCGCCTCGCCGAGCAGGGCGGTGAACGCGGCCTCGAAGCCTGGGTCAGCGGTGCTGAGCCGCCTCATGCCTGGCCGAGGGCGGCGCGGAAGCGGGCGATCCAGGCGCCGATCGCTTCGGGCTGGGTCTTCAGTGCCGTACGGTTGACGATGAGCCGCGAGGTGATCGGGGCGATCACCTCGGTCTCCACCAGGCCGTTCGCCCGCAGGGTGGAGCCGGTCTGCACCAGATCGACGATCAGCCGGGACAGCCCAAGACAGGGCGCCAGTTCCATCGCGCCGTTCAGGTGCACCACATCGGCGTGCACGCCGCGCGAGGCGAAGTGGCGTCGTGCGATGTTGGGATACTTCGTCGCCACGCGGACCCGCGACCAGCGGGAAGGATCGTCGGTGCCCGCGGTTTCAGCCGGCTCGGCGACGGAGACGCGGCAGACGCCGATGCCCAGGTCGAGTGGGGCATAGATTTCCGGATAGTCGAACTCCATCAGCACGTCCGCGCCGCAGATGCCAAGCTGGGCGGCGCCGAACGCGACGAACGTGGCGACGTCGAACGGCCGGACTCGCACCACATCCAGTGCCGGATCGTCGGTCGGAAAGCGCAGCCGGCGACTCTCCTCGTCAACGTAGTCGGAGGCCGGGGCCACGCCGGCGCGGGCCAGGAGGGCACCGCACTCGGCGAGGATCCTTCCCTTGGGCAACGCCAGGATCAGCGGTGAGGTGACCTCCGGTTCGAGGGCGATCGCGGGATAAGGGGCGGTCATGCTGCGCGGCGTCTACACCAGAGGGTGGCAGACTGGAAGTGTGGGACTGCGAACTGGACTGGCATGGTGCGCGCGGCCGCACATGCGTGCGGCCGCTACACTGCAACCGGCGTCGGCGTCATTTCGATCAGCTATCATTGCCGCTGAGAGTTCCGATGCCAATGACGACCCATAGCGGATCGCCTTGCCGCGGCGTCGAGGCCTGGCGGGTGACGTTGGAGAACCCGGCTGCACGCATATAGGCTCCTACCAAACGCTGCTGGTCCGGCCCCGAGAGCGACTGCCAGATTGCGACTGCCTTGGTCGGAAAGCATCGGTTGGAGAACGACACCACAAACGGCGCGTCGGGTCGCAGCACGCGCCAAATCTCCCGAAACACTTCCACCGGCCGCTGCAGGTACTGCACCGATACGCACAGGCAGACGCCGTCGAATACGCCGTCGCCGAACGGGAGTGCCGGTTCGATGTTCAGATCCTGAACGAACCAGCGTGAAAGCCGCGGGTTCGCGGCGAGTTCCTCCTCGTTCATGCCGTGGCCAATGACGGCAGCGTAGGCAATGTCCTCCGGCAAATGGCTCACCCAACTGCTCATGAGGTCCAGCATCGTTCCGCCGGGTGGCAATCGCTCGCGATATACCCGCGTCACAGTCGCGATCGCCGCATCATCGATATGGGTAACAAGCCGTGGGTATGCGTAGAACTCAGCGTCCGGCGACGGGTCCGCTTTATCAAATGCCGCCACCGGCAATCCAGGTAACTGCTCCATGTGCCAGCGATCGTCGCCGGGTTCAGCCTACGCACGCACGTAGTTTCGGCACACAAGACGCAACCGGTTGTTGATCTGGTCTCGAACGCGCTGGGGCATCGGGGTCGAGCCGCTGGCGTCCTTCCATTCCGGTGTGTCCACCACGCCCGGGGATGCGAGATGATAGAGCGCGATGTATTTCGTGCCGCCGCCACTCGTCCGGAAGCGGCGCGCGCATAGCACCCCGGGGACACTGGCAAGAGCGGGGACGTGCTCCTTGTCGTACCACGTGTTGAACGCGGTCTCGACGTCCGGACCGGGGGTCATGCCGACCAACAGCAGCCCGCCGGCATTGGCCGGTGCGGTCGCGTCGCCTGGAAGTATCTGCTCGCCCTCATAGCGCAGCAGACGCTCGACCTTCGCGGTCACGCGCTTTGACCACGGCGACAGATTCTCTCCCCCGATCGCGCGGTAGCCTGGACTCCTCAGCACCTCAAGACTGTCGAGGTCATAGGTCGCGACCGACTGTCTCGGGTTCTCCGCCCCAATCCACCGCTGAAGCGTCAGAAAGCCCGACACTCGCTGGCGTTCCGGGATGTGCTCCGTATCGTACCAATCGTTGAACTCGCCCGCATCGACATTCGAGAAATCCATCGCCGCGATCAGCGCACCCTTCGCCATGGCGTTCCTCCTTCTCTCGCGATTTGTGGATTTCGACGCACGTGAAGCTGCGCCGTGCATCCACTGGATAGGCTCAATCACCGGGTACCCTAGACCAGCTGAGCCGGAACCCAAAGGGGCGCCATGGTCGGGTCCGGGCGCGCTTTACGCAGCTGTCGCGTTGCTTGCCTGTCAACGTTTACACAACCATTCGTCCGCGGCATCGCGAAGCAAGAATTCTAGCGCAGATACAGGAAGACGATGTACGAAGAATACGCAGATAATCGCGAGCTGAATGAACTGTCAGGGCGCGTGATCGGCTGCGCGTTCATTGTACTAAACACGCTTGGGGCAGGGTTCTTGGAAAAGGTCTACTAGAACGCGTTGGCATCTGAAGATCGTGCCGCGGGACTATCGGCTGTGCAGCAATACGCCGTTGGGGTGTACTTGCAAAGACAGCTCGGTTGGCGAGTACTTCGCGGACCTGCTGGTCAATGACGTGCTTCTGGTCGAACTGAAGACCGTCAAAGCACTGGGCGACGCGCACCTTATGCAATGCACCAATTATCTCAAAGCGGCCGGCCTGCAGCTTTGCCTGCTGTTCAATTTCGGCAAGTCGCGCCTGGAGATCAAACGCGTGGTCCACGATCTGTGAACTGCACTGAACCATCTGCGTGTTCAGCGTGCATCGCCTTCCTGCATCTGCGCTAAAATTCTTGCTTGGTCTGCGGTGTCCACTAATCTGGCTTCCTGGACCGAGGCCGGTGACGATCGCCGCCCGTTCGAGCCACAGCGGGAGCATGCTCAACCGGTCAAAATCACCTCTGCAGAGGCATTAGTTCGACTTGGGCATCAGGAAGCCCGCGCCCTGCTCCACGACCTGCACCATGCTGCCGATGTCGTCATCACCGCGCCCTGCCATCATCGCATGCTTGTAAACGAGCCGTGCGGCCTGGCATACCCACATCGGGACTCCCAGCGCCTCGCCTTGCGCGATCGCCAGATCGACATCCTTCATCAGAATGTGCAGTGCCGCGCCATAGTCGAAGGAGCGGGACAGAACGCAGCGCGGGAAAACAGTACGCGTGGCGCCGTTGGCCCCGCTGCCGGCATTGATCGCATTCAGCATTACCTTGGGATCCAACCCACCCTTCGCGCCCATGACGAACGCTTCCGATGTCGCCACGAGTGCGACGGCGAAGAGGATATTGTTGGTGAGCTTGAGAAGCTGTGCTGCCCCCGGCGCATCGCCCGCCACTGTCACAGTGGCGCCCCAGAGCGAAATCAGCGGACGCACATGTTCCACCGCTGCCGGATCACCGGACACCATCACCGACAGCGTACCCGCCGCCGCACCGCTCGGCCCGCCGGAGATCGGGCAATCCACCACCACGCAACCAAGCTTGCCAAGTGCGTCCGCAATCTCCCTCACAAACGGCACACCGACCGTGCAGGTGTTGATCAGGATCCTCATTTCGCGACCTTGCAGGAGGCCGTTCTCACCAAACACAACGTCACGGAACGCGGCCAACGTGGGCAGTGACACCACCACGATTTCCGCCAAGTCGGCCAGCGCGCGAGGGTTCTCAGCGCGGCGCGCCTGACGGACCAGCAGCGGGGCCATGTTGGCTTCGCTGATGTCGTGAATTGTGAGTTGGTGCCCTGCATCCAGCAGCTTGCGTGCCATTGGCTGGCCCATATTGCCGACACCGAGATATCCGATATGCATGGCCGCGTTTCTCCCTTCCGAGCGCAACTCGAGTTCGCTTGCCGACGTCATTCGCTGGCCAATCGCGGGCCTCGGGATGCATCCTGGCAGCTTATGGCAGCACCATCCAATGACACTCGGACAGGTGTGGCTCCTGCCGCGAAGAAGATCAGCAGGTCGCCTTGCCAAGGCTATGCAATAGCGGATGATAGCACCGATCCGACACTCAGGGCTTGCAAGCGAGAGCAACAGAAAGTTGAGAAGGACATGATCAAGGATCCGGCTTGGGCGTTGGCAGAGCATGTATGCGGCAGTGGTTTCGCCAACTTGCCAACCTCCACGCGGGCCGCGACCTGCAATGACGTCCTTGACACGTTCGGCTGTCTGCTTGGAGGCAGCGGTGCACCCGGCATCGCGGAACTCGCACGCATTATCGGCGGCTGGGGCGGCGCGCCGCAGAGCCAGGTGATGCTGTGGCAGCTACGGCTGCCGGCGCCGCAGGCCGCCATGCTGAATGCCAGCATGGCGCATGCGCTCGATTTCGACGACACGCTCGATCATGGCGGTTCGATCCATCCTGGCGCATCAGTTCTCGCCGCAAGCCTTGCAGTATCTGATATGCTTGGCGCCGTGTCGGGCCAGCAACTGCTGTTGGCGATCGCACTCGGGCTGGATGTGTCATGCCGCGTAGCCCTTGCCTCAACCGTCGATCGCGGCTGGCATCGCACCGCGGCGATGGGCGTGTTCGGCGCCGCGGCGGCGTCCGGCAAGCTGCTTGGCCTGAACGTGGAGCAAATGGTGAATGCCCTCGGGATCGCCTTCAGCCAGGCCGCCGGCAACCGTCAGTGCATTGTTGATGGCGCGCTGACCAAACGTCTGCAGGCCGGCCAGGCCGCCAGCAGCGGCGTGTTGGCCGCGCTTCTGGCCCGCGAGGGCTTCACCGCTGCCCACAACATCTTCCTCGGCCGATTTGGATTCTTTGAGCTGTACCAGCCTGACGGGTACGATCAAACGAAACTCCTTGAAGATCTAGGCACGGAATTCCGCGGCGATCAGTTGAGCTTCAAACCCTATGCCTGCGGCCGTCCTCAGCACGCCATCCTCGATGCCGCCATCGCCGCGCGGAATCAACTTGGGCTCGGGACTGCGGTCGATTTTGCCGAGATAACGGGCATTCGGGTGGCCGCCGTCGCCACGACCATTGCCGAACAATTCAACGGCGCCCCGCATAAACGTCGGCCCACGCAGATCGTGGAGGCCCAGTTCGCGCTGCCGTATCTCATCGCCGCGGCATTGGTGCACGGCCGCGTCGGCATCACGGAAGTTTCCGATATCCATCACACCCAGGTCCTGAGCATCGCTGAACTGATGCAGGGCGTTGACGCAGGACAGGAGACTGCCGGAGTAACGATCCGTCTGCGTGACGGTCGCTCGGCCAGTGCCAATATTGCATCGCCTCTCGGCTCACCGGAGAACCGCCTCGGCATCGACCAACTGACAATGAAGTTCATGGACTGCGCACGCAACGCGGTGCGACCGCTGTCGGACGATGTGGTGCGCTTGGCAGGCCACACAATCCTTCACTTGGAAGAAGTGCAAGATGTCAGCGACCTTATGAGGCACTTCATTTGATGGGCGACGGCACCGTGAAGGAGACCGGATGGTGACCGCCAGAAAGATGCGGCTGGGCATGTCGATCCGGGGCTATGGCTACCACCCGGCGGCCTGGCGCCATCCCGATGTGCCGGCCGATGGCACGCTGCATGTCGAGCATTATGTGCGCAACACGCAGGTCGCCGAGAGCGGCAAGCTCGATTTGATCTTCTTCGCCGACGGCGCCGGCATCCGCCAGGGCGACAATCCCCGCGGCGCGCTTTGTCGCACCGGCACTGACATGGTCGAGATGGAGCCGATGACATTGCTGCCGGCGCTTGCCATGGTCACGAAGCACGTCGGTCTGGTGACGACGGCATCCACGACCTACAACGAGCCCTACAATCTGGCGCGGAAGTTTGCCACTCTGGACCTGATCAGCAACGGCCGTGCCGGCTGGAATGTCGTTGCGTCATGGTCGGAACACGAGGCTCAGAACTTCGGCATGGAGACAACGCTAGACTACGGCACGCGCTATGCCCGCTCGGCCGAATTCGTCGAAGTGGTCAAGGGGCTGTGGGATAGCTGGGAGGATGGCGCCCTGCTGTTCGACAAGGCGACTGGCCACTATTTTGACGAAGCCAAGATGCATGTGCTCAACCACCGTGGGCCGGTTCTTCACCGTGCGCGGCCCTTTGAATGTCGCGGGCATGCCACAGGGCCATCCGGTGATCGTGCAGGCGGGCGCCTCCGATCAGGGGCGGGAACTTGGCGCCGCAACCGCAGATGTCATCTATGCGATTCATGACTCGCTGGAGCGCGCGCAGAGCTATTACGCCGACGTGAAGGAGCGCATGGCAAAATACGGACGCGAACCCGACGACCTCAAGATCATGCCGGCGATCTGTCCGGTCGTCGGTCGCAGCCGTGCGGAAGCGCAGGCGAAATTCGATGAGTTGCAGGCGATGATCGATCCGCTGGTCGGCCTTGGCCGGCTCTACAGCTCGTTCGGCGATCTGTCGGGCTATCCGCTGGACGGTCCGGTGCCCGAGGATGCGTTGGGCAAGCAGGAGTTGCGCAGTCTGAGCGTTCAGTTGGTGGAACGCGTGCGACGGGAGAAGCCGACGATCCGCGAATTGTACCTGCGCTCCGGCATCACCGGGTCGGCGAAAATCGGCACGCCCGCCGACATAGCCGACACCATGCAGGAATGGTTCGAAGGCGCGGCATGCGACGGCTTCAATGTCACGCCGGCGACCCTGCCATGCGGAGGCGAGGACTTCGTCGAGATGGTTGTGCCCGAACTGCAGCGCCGCAGTCTGTTCCGCACCGAATACGAAGGCAAGACGCTGCGCGAAAACCTTGGTCTGAGGCCGGTGATCAACCGCTACAGCCGGCACCGTCGGGCCGCCGAATGATACGTGTGTCTGGAGCCACGAGAAAACAGCAACAGCGAGGACATGATGGCCGAGATTCTGGCGCTTGGAATATCGCACTACCCGCCCCTGAGCGGTCACGATGATCGCATGGCAACGATCCTGCGGCGCATGCTGGAGAACCCAGACCTGCCGCCCTCTCTGCGAACGCCGGAAGGATGGCCGGAGGGCATGCGGACTGAATGGGGCGAGGACGAGGGCACCACTTCAGCGGCAGCGCATCGAGCCGCCCTGGTCGGCTGGATGGAGAGAACTCGCGCAGCTTTGGACGAGTTTCAGCCGGATTTCGTTCTGCTCTGGGGCGACGACCAGTACGAGAACTTCCGCGAGGACATCATCCCGCCTTACTGCATCGCGGCCCATGAGAAGTTCACCTTCTCTCCGCGCCCCGACAATGTCTGGGGCGAGACGGACAGGACTTACGAACTGTCTGGCAATCGCAATGCGGCCAAGATGCTGGCGACCCGTCTGATCGAGCAGGGCTTCGACACGGCTTATGCATACAAGCCACTGCACCATCCGCTCGGGCACGCGTTCACCAACGCGATCTTCTACCTCGATTACAATCGCAAGGGATTCCATTATCCCATCGTGCCGTTCGCAATAAACTGCTACGGACGCAAGGTGGTGTCGCAGCGCGGCGGCATCCCGGCATTCGACAAGTCGCCGGTGGACATCGACTTCGACCCACCTGCGCCAGCACCCTGGCGGCTGTTCGACCTTGGTGCGGCGACAGCCCGGATCCTGGCCGAATCACCGTACCGCGTTGCGCTGCTGGCGTCATCCGGGTGGTCGCATGCATTCCTGACGGCCAAGAACCACTACCTTTATCCCGACACGCCGGCCGATCGACGCATGTACGAGCACCTGCGCGACGGTGATTATGAGGCGTGGCGGAACTATCCGGCACAGGCTGTGGAGGACAGCGGTCAGCAGGAAATCCTGAACTGGTTGTGCCTGGTCGGCGCGCTGAGCGCCCTTGGGCGTAAGCCGCAGGAAACCGGCTTCGTCGACACGTGGATCTTCAATTCATCGAAGGCTTTTCTGATCGCGCCACCAGGCTGAGCAATTCGTTCGGACGCGTGGGACACGGTGGACACCGAGACGGCAACCTATGACGTGATCGTCGCCGGCGCAGGTCCGGTCGGCCTGACGCTCGCCATCGATCTCGGCCGGCGCGGAGTCCGGTGTCTGATCATCGAGCGCCACCCGACGACGCTGCCATGGCCGAAGATGGATCGCTCCAACGCGCGGACCATGGAGTTCTACCGCCGCATCGGGATCGCCGATCGGGTGCGCGCGCTGGGCTATCCCCCCGACAATCCGATGGACGTGTTTCTGACGACCAGGCTGAGCGATCCGCCGATCGCGGTGCTGAAATATCCCTCGGTCGCGGAGCGCCGCAGGCAAATCGCCGAATCGCCGAACGGCGAGTGGCTGCTCGAGCCGTACCAGCTCGTGTCTCAGAACCAACTCGAACCGCTGTTGAAGGAAGTAGCCGAAGCTACGCCGAACGTCACTGTCAGATACGGTTGCGAACTGGTCGATTTTCTGCAGGACGCGAACGGCGTGACCGTCACGACGCAAACGGTCGATGGCGACGAGGCGACGCTGCGCTGTGGCTTTCTGGCGGGCTGTGACGGCGGGACCAGCACAGTGCGCAAGAAGCTTGGCATCAGGCTGGAGGGCCGCGGCAGCATTCGCAATCTGGTCCAGGTGATCTTCCGCTCGGAGGATCTCTATGAGCGGATAGTGACCGGCAAGGGACGCCACTATCAATTCGCCGATGCCGGCGGATCGAGCATGGTGGCGCAGGGAACCCGCAAGGAATTCACCCTGCATTCCTCGCTGCCGCCCGACACGGACTTTCGACCGATCATCCAGGATCTGATCGGCTTTACCTGCGACTTCGAAATCCACCATGTGATTCCGTGGCGGCATCATCTTCTGGTCGCCGAACGTTATCGCGACGGCCGCGTCTGCCTCGCCGGCGATGCGGTGCATCTGGTCATCCCGTCCGGCGGCCTCGGCATGAACACCGGCGTCGGCGACGCCTTCGACCTGTCGTGGAAGCTGGCGGGCACGATCAAGGGCTGGGGAGGCCCGGGCCTGCTCGATGGCTACGAGCAGGAACGCCGGCCGATCGGCATCCGCAACGTCGCCGCGGCGGGCTGGGCCGCGGAGGGCGTGCCGATCTGGCGCGCACTGGTGACGCCGGCGGTATACGACGCCACAACCGAAGGCGAGGCGAAGCGGCGCGAACTTGCGGCGTCGTTCGACGTCAACCATCGCCGCATGCATGGGATGGTCGGCATCGAGGCCGGTTATTCCTATGCGGGTTCGCCGCTGATCGCTGATGAACCAGGCAACGTCGCGGAATGGGAAACCAGCCGGTATGTGCCGCACGCACGTCCCGGCGTTCGCATCCCGCACATGTGGCTGAACGACGGGCGCGCACTCCAGGACGTGCTTGGTCACGATTACACGCTGCTCGACCTGCGCGGCGATTGCGCAGCGGATTTGCTGGCGCAGGAATTCCGGGCCTTGGGCGCACCGCTTGACGTGCTCCATCTGGACGAGGACCGCGTGCGCAAGGCGTTTGGCGCTTCTGTGTTCCTGCTGCGCCCGGACCTCCACATTGCATGGCGCGGCGACGGTCCGCCACTGGATCCCGCTGGCTTGGCAGCACTGGCGACGGGAAGGCAACACAGATGGCGACGGAAGCATTCTTCTTCGGTTTGACCGGCACGAAGGCGATGGTGATCGGCGCAGTAGAGCATCACGCCCTCGCTCACTGCCGCGCAAAGCGGCGCAACTTGTCCTGATCGAGTGTGACTCCGAGGCCCGGCCCAGTTGGCAGGTGGATATGGAAATCCTCGAAGTGCAGCGGTTCGGTGACCAGATCCTCGGTGAGAATTTGCGGGCCAAAATGCTCGCAACCCCACGCCAGATCGCGCAGTCCCGCGAAGACCTGCAGATGCGCGGCTGCACCGATGGAGCTTTCCAGCAGGCAGCCGCCGTAAAGTCCGATCCCTGCCGCCCGCGCCACAGCGGCCACGTCACGCGTGGCCAACAGTCCGCCATGCTTGACTAGTTTCAGCGAAACCACATCTGCTGCGCCGGCGCGCGCGACATCGAGCATGTCATGGGTCGAAAACACGCACTCGTCGGCCATCAGCGGCACGGTGGAGCGAACACGCAGCCGCGCCATGCCCTGCACATTCCAAGCCGGAAGCGGCTGCTCGACCAGTTTGACACCGATCTCGCCCAGGATGGGCAGGCAGCGCAGTGCCGTTGTTTCGTCCCATGCCTGGTTGGCATCCACGATCAGCGTCGCTCGGCCTTGCAGCGCGTTCGCCAGGCGGCGCAGGCGCGTCATGTCGGCCTCAGGCGTCTGGGCGCCGATCTTCACCTTGAAGGTATTGTGCAGACGAGCTGCGATTTTCTTTTCCGCCTCTTCGATCTCCTGCGCGGGATCGCCTGAAGCAAGTGTCCACAGCACCGGCATGCGTTCGCGCACCACGCCGCCCAGAAGCTGCACGGCAGGCACACCCAGCGTCTTGCCCACCGCGTCGAACAGGGCACTTTCGATCGCACCCTTTGCGGCGGTATTGCGCTTCGCGGCTTCATCCATGCGGGCGCCGGCTGCTATGAAGCGATCCGCCGTTGTGCCGAGCAAGACGGGCGTCAGATAGGTATCGATCGTTGCCTTGATGCTCTCGACGCTTTCCTCGCTCCAGCGCGGTCCGCCGAGAGTTGCAGCTTCGCCAATTCCAGTCACGCCGTTGGCCAGACGAAGTTCGACGATGACGTAGCTCTGCGCAGTGACGGAAAGGGATGACAGCTTGTGTTTCCGAACCGTCGGCACATCCACGATCGTGCTCTTGATCTCGCTGATCGTCAGATCGCGTCGCAGGTCGGTGGGAATGGACACAGTTGAGTCCGGCATAAACTGGCTCCGACAAGGAGAAGGAACCCCAGCCGTCTGTCCAACGGCCGGGGCGAGCATCAGGCGGCTTCGGCGTGTGCCCGAGTCACCACGGTTTTCGGCGCCGTCGCGCTTTCGGGGTGCAGAATGAAGTCGAAGGTAATCTCGGCGAAAGGTGCGTTCAGGCCACGGGCATGGATGGCCGCGGGATCCGCCGTTCGACGCACCGCCGGAATGAGACCATCGCGGGTGGCGAATGCGAAGTCGTCGTGCAGGTAGGCATCGCCGTCGATGTTGATCTGCGTCGTCAGCTTGCGGTAATTCGGAGCGGTCACAAAGAAATGGATATGTGCCGGACGGTTGCCATGGCGACCAAGCTGATCGAGCAGCTTCTGGGTTTGGCCGTCGGGCGGGCAGGCATAGCCGGACGGCAGCAGGGATCGGAACGTATAACGCCCCTCCGCGTCGGTTTGGATGCGGCGGCGCAGGTTGTATTTCGGCTGTGACGGGTCGAAGAACGAGTAGCCACCCAGCGTGTTGGCATGCCACACGTCGACGATCGCGCCTGCGACCGGATTGCCCTCCATGTCACGCACCTGGCCGCTCATGAACAGGACTTCGCCCTGCTCGCTGCCATCATCGAGGCGTGCGTCACCCTTGGACAGTGGAGCACCAGCAACATACAGCGGCCCCTCGATCGTGCGTGGCGTGCCGCCCTCGATACCAGCCTTGCGCTCCGCCTCGTCCATGCGCAGATCGAGGAATGTTTCAATGCCAAGGCCCGGCACCAGAAGGCCGGCTTCATTTGCCTGGCCGAGCGCGGTGATATAGCCGACCGCCGACCAGAATTCGTCGGGCTGCACGTCGAAGTCTTCGATAACGCGGAAGAGGTCGGAGACCACGCGATGCATGATGCGCTTCAACCGTGGGTCGCCGGCTTGGTTGGTGAGGCCGCTGACCTTGGTCAACAGGTCCTTCACTTCCTGAGTGTTCACTAGGGATTCGCTCATTTTCATATCCTCCGTGATTTGCATTTTGTCAGCCAAGATCCCCACCCGCGACGGGCAGAGTGACGCCGGTGATGTAGGACGCATCGTCTGAAGCCAGGAACAGGATCACCGAGGCCTGCTCGTCGGTGGTGCCGTATCGTTTCATCAGGCTAGATGCGATGGTCTGATCGACGACCTGTTGGTACCACTGCTTTTCTTGCGCGCCGGGTGGTGTGGCGTTGCGTGGAATGCGTCGCGGCGGTGCTTCGGTGCCCCCGGGTGCGACACCACAGACGCGGATGCCGTGTTCGGCGTATTCCATCGCGAGACAGGCAGTGATGGCGTTTACGCCGCCTTTTGCCGCCGCATAGGGCACGCGGTTGACGCCGCGCGTGGCGACCGACGAAACATTCACGATTGCCCCGCCACCTGAGCGCACCATCGTCGGAAGCACTGCTCGGCAGCACCACAATGTCGGAAACAGGGACCGACGGACCTCCGCCTCGATCTGATCAGGCGCGTACTCGGCGTAGGGCCTCGCCCATATCGTGCCGCCGACATTGTTGATCAGAACATCGATGCGATGGAAGCGTTCGAGGGTGCTCTCAATCGCAGCGGATGCACCCTCGAAGGCTTCCAGATCGGCGGTGATCGCGATCGCCTCACCGCTTGCCGCCTCGACCTCCCGTTGCACGTCGTGGATCAGTTCGGAGCGATCTACCAGCGCGACACGCCCGCCTTCGCGCGCGATGCGCAATGCGACAGTGCGGCCGATGCCCTGGGCCGCGCCGGTCACAACCGCGACCTTGCCCTCAAAGCGTCCTGGATACGTCATCATCATGCGGCCTTTCGCAGGACGACGCCGCTGGGGGCGAATTTTTCAAAGTGGAAGCTGGCGGGCGTGACACCCTGCTGATCGAGCCAGCCGCGCACCGCCTCGACCATCGGCGGCGGTCCGCAGAGGTAGATATCGACGCCGCCGCCGTTCAAATGAGCCGGCTCGATATGTGACGTCACGTAGCCCTTGCGCGGATAGGCACTCGCATCGGCCGCCACGCAGCAGGCGAAGGTGAAGCCGGGTATGCGATTGGCAAACTCATCCAGCTGATCAAGCGCAACCATGTCATCGTCGTTGGTGACGCCATAGACCAGATGGATCGGTTGTGCGCAGCCGGTTTCTGCGATCTTGCCCAGCATCGACAGGAAGGGCGCCAGGCCGGTGCCGCCCGCGAGGAACAGCACTGGCCGCTTGATGTCCCGCAGATAGAAGCTTCCCGATGGCCCGGCCATCGCGATTGGCATGCCGGGGACCGCCTCATCCCGCAGAAAGCCGCTCATCGCGCCCTGCGGTATGTCGCGGACCAGGAACGACAGCGTCTTGCTTCCCGGAACCGAACTGAACGAATAGGACCGAAGCTGATCAGTCCCCGGAACTGTGAGGTTGGCATATTGGCCGGGAAGAAAGGCCAGTGCCGATGAAGCCTCCAAGGTGAAGCCGATCGAGGTGGCGGACAGGCGCTCCACCGCCACCAGATGCGTCGCGACAGGCTGGCTCTTGATCCGGCAAGCCTTGGAAGAGGCGGCGATCGAAATCACGAGCTCGCTACGGGGACGCATCTGGCAAGCGAGCGCGTAACCCTGCGCGAACTCCTGCTCTGTCAGCGCGTCCTCGATGTAAACACCCTCATCGAACTTGCCAGATTCAACATGGCACTTGCAGGTGCCGCAGGCACCATCGCGGCAATCCATCGGGATATTGACGCCGGCGCGGAAGGACGCATCGGCGAGCGTATCATCGGGGTCGCAGGTGATGAACCGGGTAACCCCGTCCTCGAAATTCAACGCGATACTATGCGTCATCGGTCTGTCTCCTGTCGCCACGTCTAGATGTGGTAGATATCGACCACATGATGGATGTAATCGTTCTTCAGAATGACCTTCTTGTTCTTGATCAGCGGCTGCGTGCCACTGGTATCCAACGTGTAGAAAGACGTTCCGAAATACGTATCCGTTGTCTTGTAGCGGAAGCTGAATGTCACCCAGTTGAAACGCAGGCTGCACGCGCCGTCTGTCTGCTCCACGATCTCGACATTGCTGATGTTGTGCGACGTCCGCGGCTCCGGCAGACTGGTCGCGCTCGACCGATCGGTCTTGATGCGGAACACGCGATCCTCCAGACCGCCGCGATGGCCGTAGTAGATCAACGAGATTTCCGTTTGCGGATCGCTGACCAAGGTCTCGTCGTCATCCCACGACGGCATCCAGAACTCGGCGTCCGTGGCATAGCAGGAGAGCCAGGCGTCCCAATCCTTGTCGTCGAGCAGGCGCGCTTCCTGATACAGGAACTGATGGATGGCTTCGCTTGAAAGCAGGGCCATGGTTGTTGCTCCTACGCCTTGGCTTCGGTTTCGGCGGCCAGTGCCCGCTGCATCGTCTGCTGCCAGTATTTGTGCTGCACGACGAACAGGCCTTCATCCTCGGTGCGCATGCCGCTCAGCAGCGGTTTCAGCCCGATCGAGTCGGCGGCGTCATCGGCGCCCTGGATCCAATGCTGCGCGCCACGGCTCATGTCGTTCCAACGAGAAGCGCGGCCCATATAGGACATCTGGCAGGCACGGAATTCCTCCAAATCGTCCGGCGTGGCCATACCGCTGGCGTTGAAAAAGTCCTCGTATTGCCGGATGCGGCGCGTGCGTGCATTGGCGTCCTCACCCTTTGGGGCAATGCAGTAGATCGTCACCTCGGTCTTATCGACGGCGATCGGCCGATAGGTACGGATCTGCGAGCTGAACTGATCCATCAGATAGACGTTGGGATACAGGCAAAGGTTGCGTGACCGCTCCACCATCCAGTCCGCACGCGGCTGGCCGAAGCGCTCGGCCAGTTCGCCCCGGCGATTCCAGTTCGGCCGGTCCTCCGGGTTTGCCCAGTTGGTCCAAAGCAGCAGATGACCGTTCTCGAACGAATAGAAACCGCCGCCCTTCTTGGCCCAACCACCGGCATCCATCGCGCGCACGTTATCAACCGCTTCGGCCTGCTTGCGTTGGTTGGTCGTCGCGGCATAGTTCCAGTGCACTGCGCTAACATGGTAGCCATCGGCACCGTTCTCGGTCTGTAATTTCCAGTTGCCGTCATAGACATAGGTCGAGGCGCCGCGCAAAACTTCCAGACCATCCGGCGATTGATCCACGATCAGGTCGATGATCTTCGCTGCTTCGCCAAGATGCTCGGCAAGCGGCAGAACGTTCGGGTTGAGGCTGCCGAACAGGAACCCACGATAAGACTCGAACCGCGCAACCTTGGTGAGGTCGTGCGACCCCTCCTTGTTGAAGGTTTCCGGATAACCGGCGCCGCGCGGATCCTTCACCGCGATCAGCTTACCGGAGTTGCTGAACGTCCAGCCGTGGAACGGGCAGGTGTAGCTGGTCTTGTTCGCCCGCTTGTGGCGGCAAAGCATCGCACCGCGGTGGCTGCATGCGTTGATGAACGCGTTCAGCACGCCTTCCTTGTTGCGGGCTATGAAGATGGGCTGCCGTCCCATCGTCGTGGTGAAATAATCGTTGTTGTTCGGGATCTGGCTCTCGTGCGCCAGGTAAATCCAATTGCCCTCGAAGATATGCTTCATTTCGAGTTCAAAAATCTCCGGATCGGTGAAGATGTCCCGGCCGACCCGATATGCGCCTGTTGCGGCGTCATCCACCAATGCCGTATCGAGTGTCGCTTGCATGTTGTCGAACATCTGATCCCTCCGAGCCATATCTTGGAAGTTGTTTCCTCTGGCGACGCGGACATCAGCACCTTTCCATGCCGCCGGTCCAAGACTAATTTGGTCGTGACAATACCCGGGAGGTATGGCGGTGGAGCTGCGGCACCTTCGCTATTTCGCCGCCGTCGCGCGGGAGCGCAATTTCACCCGGGCAGCGGAGAAGCTGCACATCGCGCAGCCGCCGCTGAGCCGTCAGGTGCAGCAGCTTGAAGATGAGCTGGGTATTGACCTGATTGAACCCGGCAGCCGCCCCTTGCGCCTCACCGAGGCCGGCCGGCTGTTTTATGAGCAGGCCGTGCAGGTGCTGGAACGCATCGATGAGATGAAAGCCATGGTGGGCCGTCTGCGTGACGCCGACCGCACCCGGTTCAGCATGGGGTTCGTCGCCTCCACACTCTACGGGAAGCTGCCGGATGTGATCCGCCGTTACCGGGCGGCGCGGCCGGATGTGGATCTGACCCTGCTCGAACTCACCAGCGTCGAACAGATCGCCGCCCTTAAGGAGGGTCGCATCGACGTCGGCTTCGGGCGTATCCCGCTGGACGATCCCGCGCTGGATCGCCAGTTGCTGCGCAACGAGAAGCTGATTGCCGCCCTGCCAGGCAATCATCCTGCCCTGACCCGAGGCGGGGCGCTGCGCCTGGCAGACCTGGTCGCGGAGCCGCTGATTGTTTACCCAAAGGCGCCGCGGCCGAGTTATGCGGACCAGGTGCTGGCGCTGTTTCGCGAGGCTGGTTTGAAGCCGCCGGCCGTGCATGAGGTGCTGGAGCTGCAGACTGCGCTTGGACTCGTCGCGGCCCAAGTGGGCATCTGCCTCGTACCGGCATCGGTCGAGCGGCTGCGCCGCGACAATGTCGTATATCGGCCGCTGGGTGCAGTCGATGCTGTCTCCCCTGTCATCATGAGCAGCCGCAAAGGTGATCGGTCGCCAGAGATCGCGCTGGTCCTAAAGCTGATTCGCCAGATGTACCGAAAGGAAGGGATCGTGTTTGGCGTTTGACTCTATCTCAGCTGCAGCATGGCCGGTTCCACTTGTTGTCATCCCCGCGAAAGCGGGGACCCAGTTGCCGCCTGGGTCCCCGCTTTCGCGGGGATGACAACAACAGAGGCAGGTCTGCTGACAATTGGCGCAGCTAATTCGGAGCGGATCCTAAATCAACTTCGTTCCCATAGGCGCTTCGACATGATCCCCACCTTGGCCTCGATCGCCGCGGCCGCGTGCAGGCAGACGTCCTCGCGGTAGCGCGACCCAACGATCTGCACGCCGACCGGATTGCTCCCCACGAGGCCCACAGGGACAACCGCAGCCGGCAGGCCGAGCACGTTGATCGACGACATGAACCGAAGGTCGTTCCAGAACAGCGACCGGACGCGTGCGTCGCCGTCCAGATCGGCGCGCGCCGACGGGGTCCGCTTGACGCAAAGCGGCGTGAGCACAACCGGATAGGTCTCGAGGAACGCCAGCCAGTTCCGTAGCACGCGCGAGCGGCGGGCTATCGCCTCCATGTAGGCGCGGCCATCGAGGATTGTCGCCATCTTCAGGAAACCGTCGAGCGTCTGGCGGAAATCGGCGCTGCCGTGGTCACGCATCTGCGCCTCCTGCAACGTCGACAGTTCGGTCATGATCAGGTCGCACCAGAGCCGCCAGGTTCCCGTCAGGTCCGGCACCTCCGCCTCGGTGACATCGTAGCCGGCGGACGCCAGGTGGTCGGCGGCGGTGCGGACCAGCGCCACGACATCGGCGTCGGTATCCATGTCGTCGGGGATGCGGGCGAGCGCCACCTTGATCGGCTTCGTCAGCGGCGGGCCATCGAGCGGCGCTGGCACCCACCACGGATCGCGCATGTCGCGCTGGCTCATGACCTCGAGGCCGAGGCGCACGTCGCGCACCTCGCGCGCGAGCGGGCCTTGGGCGGACATGAACTGCGCCATCAGCGGACGCTCGACCGGGGCGCTCGGGTTGAACGCCGGAATGCGGCCCTGCGTCGGCTTGATCGTCGCGATGCCGTTGCAGAACGCCGGCCATCGCAGGGAGCCGCCGATGTCATTGCCGTGCGCGATGGTGCCGATGCCGGCGGCGATCGAGGCCCCTGCGCCGCCCGAGGACCCGCCGCACGTGATCGCACTGTCCCACGGGTTCATCGTCGGTCCGTGCAGCGGATTGTCGGTGAAGCCGCGCATCGAGAACTCGGGCGTGTTCGTCAGGCCGATGATGATGGCACCGGCCTGCTTCAGGTTGGCAGTCACGGGTGAGTCGCCCGGCGCGATATTGTCCTTGAAGGCGAGCACGCCGTTAGAGTTTGCCTGACCTTCGACGTCGATGTTGATCTTGATCGTCACCGGCACGCCATGGAGCTTGCCGAGCGCAGCGCCGCTCGCCTTTGCCCGGTCGGCGGTGCGGGCGGCGTCAATTGCCTGCTCGCTGAGATCGACGACGACGGCGTTGAGCGCGGGGTTCACCAAGTGCATCCGCCCGACATGGGCCTGCACGACCTCTTCCGAGGTGACGAGACCGTCCCTGATCGCGGCGGCCGTCTCGACCGCGGACCACTGCCAGACTGGTGTTGCCATTGCCCAATCTCCCTCAAATCGCACGAAAGGCTACGCGCGGCACAGGCTGGTGAATAGTAGCGGATGCGAGTGACCCATCGATCGCCCCTCATCGTCATGGTCGGCGAAGGCCGGCCATCCACGTCTGTCCTTGCTGCGATCAGCAAAGACGTGGATGGCCGGCCTTCGCCGACCATGACGGGGGAGGCAAAGCCGGAGAGTCAACCACGTCGGCCGTTGGTATTAGACTGGAGTTGGCGGGCGCCTGCAATTCCCGCGTAGTGCCGCACCTCAGAATTTTGGCATTGCTTTTATAGCATCGGAGGGCGCACGCTCTGGCAAAATAGGATCGGATCCGGGCGACCGCCGTCAGAATATAGAACATCAGGAGGATGTCATGGCGAAGCTCGTCGGATTGCTATCCGCCCTCATGGCCGCGACCTGCGTGTCGCTCAGCCAGCCGGCGCTGGCCCAGGCGGTGGACCAGAAACTCGGCAAGGTGCATTTCGAGACCTCCTGTTCGCCGGAAGCCGCCGCCGCGTTCGACCAAGGTATGCTATATCAGCACTCCTTTTGGTATCGCGCATCGCAACGCGAGTTCAACAAGGCTCTGAAGGCCGATCCCGGGTGCGGCATCGCGTATTGGGGGATCGCGCTGAGCCTGCTGTGGAACCCGCATACCGCACCGCCGCTGAAGAACCTCGCCGAGGGCTCGGCGGCGCTGGCGAAGGGCAAAGAGGTCGGCGCGAAAACCGAGCGGGAACGTGACTATATCGCTGCGCTGTCAGCGATGTACGCGGATTATGAAACCGTTGATCATCGCACGCGCGTGCTGAATTACATGAACGCGATGGAACAGCTTGCCTCGAAGTATCCCGACGATGATGAGGCGCAGATCGACTACGCGATCTCACTCAATGTCGGGGCTTCGCCGACCGACAAAACCTATGCCAACCAACTCAAGGGCGCGGCGATCCTGGAGAAGATCTGGGATCGGCAGCCGGAGCACCCGGGCATCGCGCATTATCTGATCCATCTCTACGACACGCCGGCGCTGGCCGATAAGGGTCTGACGGCGGCGCGGCGTTACGCGCAATTAGCACCCGACGCGCCGCACGCACTGCATATGCCGTCACACATCTTCACCCGCGTCGGCTACTGGCGAGAATCGATCGATTCGAACACGGCGGCCGCGCACGCCGCCAAGGAGGGCAAGGAATCTGCCGACCAACTGCATGCGATGGATTACGAAGTCTATGCCTACCTGCAACTTGGACAGGACGCTCAGGCAAAGGCAGTGATCGACGATATGATGGCGGTGCCGGTTTCGGGTGACACCTTCCTCGCCGCGGCCTACGCCCTCGCGGCATCGCCGGCACGCTACGCGGTGGAACGCGGCGACTGGAACGCCGCGGCGGCGTTGGAGGTGCGGCCCGTTCCCATGCCTCATATCGCGGCGATCTCGTGGTTCGCCAAAGGGCTTGGCGCCGCTCGGTCCGGCGACGCCGCGCAAGCTCAGGCGGCGATGGCGCAGCTCCTGCCGCTGCGGGATCAGTTGCGTGCAAAGAAGGACGCTTACTGGTCGGAGCAGGTCGATATTCAGTTGCGCATCGTGACCGCCTGGACACAGTTGCTCATGGGGCACCAGGAGGAGGCGCTACAGGCAATGAGCGACGCCGCCGATGCCGAGGACAAGACCGAAAAGCACCCGGTGACCCCAGGGCAGTTGGCCCCGGCGAGAGAACTGTATGGTGCGATGCTGTTCCAGGTTGGTAACCCCGTGCAGGCATTGGCGGCGTTCGAGGCCACGATGCACAAGGAACCAAATCGTCTCAACGCGACAATCGGCGCAGCGAAAGCCGCCGCCGCGGTTGGCGACAGCGCCAAGGCGCGGACATACTACGCCGCCGCGACCACGCAGGCATCCGACGCGAGCGTGGATCGACCAGAGGTCACTAACGCACGTGCGTTTCTGGCGGGTGCGAAATAACAGTGGCGACGGCGGGAATGCGCGTCGCCATCCTGATGGCGGTCTGGACCATGACGTTGGCCACGCCTTCGGGCGCGCAGACCCGCGCGGTCACCGGTCAATTTGGTATTCTGGGCGAATGGGAATTGACCGCGACTGTGACCAAACAGACCGCTGGCGGCGGGCGGCGATGGAGCGGTCCACTGAGCCTGAAGCATATCGGGCTCTGTAGTGTCGATGGGCCGGAGGAAAAAGCCGGCGAATTACGCCTCGATGTCTCCGATCCCCCCGGTGAGGCCACCGCGACGTTGCTGATCGATGGCACCGCCTGCACATTCACCGGACGCCTCGCGGACGAATATCATGGTGTCATGACGTGCCCGGACAGGCGCGGCGAGCCGATGATGCTATCGATTGAGTGAGCGCGTGACGTTGTAATGCAGAACGGCCATCCAGGGGGACGATCGCGTAGGAACCGCCTGCGCCGATGGAATACGTTCGAATCACAACACGGAATGGTGATGCGCGGTCACGCGCCGCCGGGTTACGGCATTTGGATTTGCCTGCTTTGATCGTCTGCCGGATGGCCGCCGCGTGCGAGCGGTCCATCGCCGGAATGCACAAGACAGCGCCGTCCTGACCGGACGCGACTGGTCAGGCAAGGCGCCCGAAAGGAGGTGCCCATGAGCGGGCAAACGTCCGAGGCCCTGCTGTCGCTGTTCGACAGCGCACGGCTGCGTCCGCGCTACTGGCTCAACTTCGGCCTGCTGTCATTGATAACAGTGCTGGAGTTCTTCGATTTCGCCATCGTGGCATTCCTGCTGGCCGTGCTCGGCCCGCAATGGCACCTCACCTACGGACAATCCGCGATCATTCTGTACAGCGGCGGTGTCGGAGCGATCTGCGGCGCGGTGATCTGGGGCAGCATGGCCGATGCCTGGGGCCGCAAGCTCCAGCTCGTCCTCGGCACGTTCATCTGCGGCATCGGCGCCGGTGCGATCGGACTGGTGCCGCAGGGCGACTGGATCGTGCTGGCCGCGCTGCGCTTCGTCGTGGGGTTCGGACTGACCGCGGCGGTAACGCCCTGCCTCACACTGGTCGTCGAGATCACGCCGACACGGTACCGCACCTCGGTCACCAGCTTCTATGTTGTATTCGCAACTGCCGGCGCCCTGCTTGCCTCGGCGACATCCGCGGCGCTGCTGGCGCTGCTCGGCTGGCGCGGTGTCGCAATGCTTGGCGCCGTGACGATCCCCGTCGGTATCGTGATTGCGTTTGTCGTGCCGGAATCGGCGCGCTGGCTCATGGCCAAAGGGCGCTTCGCCGAGGCGCGTGCCCAGGTCGCGCGGCAGCTCGATCTGCCGCTTGAGCGGGTGCCGCTTCCGACGATCGTTCCGGCTGCCCAGCCAAGCGGGAGGTTCGCCGAACTGTACCAAAACCCCACACGTTTCTGGGAGACCGTGATCATCTGGGGCGGCGCATCGACCGCCGCTTACGGGGTCTATCTGTGGGGACCGACCATCGTGTCGCTGCTGCTGCGCATCACGGTGCAGCAGGCGGCCGGGTATTTCGTGTTCGTCGCCGGCGCCGGCGTGCTCGGCAAGATCGTCGTCTCGATCGTGTCACCGATGATGGGACGGCGACGCTGCGGCCAGTTGTGGGGTTTCCTCGCCGCGATTTCGCTGGTGGCGGCTGCCTATTTCAACGACACGGTCATCGACGGCGTGCCGCTGCTCGTGGTTTTTCTGTGCTGCTCGACGTTCGGCATCGACGGCAGCTTCTCCAACCTCGCACCCTATACCGTCGAGGTATTTGGTGTACGCCTTGGTGCGCGGTCATCCGGCTTGGGCCAGGCCGCGAACGGTGTCGGCAAGATCCTGGGACCACTGAGTCTGGCGCTAATCGCCGGCACCGGCAACATCGTCTCGCCCCATGCGACCGCCGATGCGGTGATGCCTGCCTTCATGTTCCTCGGGTTCGCGATGGTTCTCGTGGGGCTGTCATTCACCATCCTGGGTGTGGAGACACATGGCGCGCCAATGCGCCTCCACGAGCAGATGGAAGGCGAACCGGTCGAGAGTCCGGCCATCGTGCGCTGAAGCGTCGCGGGTCGTCATCCACGTCTTTCGTCGCCATCAGCAAACACGAGGATGGCAGTCATACCCGGCTGACGCCGGCGCTGGACCGGTCCGCCCGTTCCTCAGGCCACGAGCCCAGTGGTCCGATACAGTGACGCCAGCGGGGCAGCAAAATCCAGGCTCGCCAGTTCCAGCACGTCGGTCGGACGGATAATGGCGGGTTGCTCCGGCCATGTGCCATCGCTACCGCGACGAAGCAGTTCGGCTTCTACCCGCGTGCTGCGGACCAGGAGAATTTCCTGGACGCTTGGTATCGTCGTATAGGTCCAAACGTTCGCCCTGGTCTCCGGCTCATTGCTGGGTGACAGTATTTCGATCAGCAGCACGGGCTCCGAGACCATGACCTCCCGCGATGGCGGTGCACAGGTCACGCCGAGATCCGGCACACGGAAGTTCTCGTTGGCGCGCACACGCGGCACGATGCCGGGCGCAGTAATGACATGACAGTGGCTGGCACGTTCGGCCAGATGGTTGGCGAGCAGCCGCCCCAACTCATTCTGGATAGCACCATGCGGCGCGGCGGCCGGGGCCATCAGCACCGGCTCGCCATCAATCAGTTGCCACCGGCGTCCCGTCAGATCGTCGGCGTCCCACACCAGGAACTCGTCGACCGTCATCCGCGCTGGAATGCGCCTTTGCAGTGCCACCATGGCCACAACCTACCACCAGACACCCAGCCAAGCCATCACTTGGTGTTCCGACACCCACGCGCTACCACTCACCGCCAATAACGCAAATCCACGAACCGGGAGCCAAGCCATGGCCCGCCAATACCGCATCGCCTCCATCCCGGCCGATGGCATCGGCCCTGAAGTCATCAGCGCCGGCCTGGAAGTGCTGGACGCCGTGGCCTCCCGCGACGGTGGGTTCGCGCTGACCATCGATCACTACGACTGGGGCTCCAACTGGTACCGCAAGCACGGCCAGTTCATGCCAGCCGATGCGCTGGCCTGGCTGCGCACCGCGGACGCGATCTACTTCGGCGCGGTCGGTGACCCGGACATCCCCGATCACGTCACGCTGTGGGGGCTGCGGCTGCCGATCTGCCAGGGCTTCGACCAGTACGCCAACGTCCGCCCGACGCGCATCCTGCCAGGCGTCACCTCGCCGCTGCGCGACGTGGGGCCGGGCGACCTCGACTGGGTGATCGTGCGCGAGAACAGCGAGGGCGAATACGCTGGCCACGGTGGGCGCGCGCATCGCGGGCTGCCCGAGGAAGTCGCCACCGAGACCGCGATCTTCACCCGGCGCGGCGTCGAGCGGATCATGCGTTTCGCCTTTGACATCGCCCGCGGCCGCCCGCGCAAGCTGCTGACCGTGGTGACGAAGTCCAATGCGCAGCGGCACGGCATGGTGTTCTGGGACGAGATCGCCGCTCTGGTCTCGCACGACTATCCGGACGTGACGTGGGACAAGGAACTGGTCGATGCGATGACCACGCGGATGGTCCGCAAGCCTCAGTCGATCGACACCGTCGTGGCGACCAATCTGCACGCCGACATCCTGTCGGACCTTGCTGCCGCGCTGGCCGGATCGCTCGGCATCGCGCCCACCGGCAACGTCGATCCGGAGCGGCGCAGTCCCTCGATGTTCGAGCCGATTCACGGCTCGGCGTTCGACATTACGGGCAAGGGCATCGCCAATCCGGTGGCGAGTTTTTGGACCGGCGCGATGATGCTCGAACACCTCGGCGAGAAGCCGGCCGCTGATCTGTTGATGCGCGCAGTCGAGCAAGTATGTGCCGCCGGCGTGCTGACCCCCGATCTCGGCGGCAAGGCGACGACGGCGGAGGTGACGCGTGCGGTGTGCGAGGCAGTGCGCGGGATGAACCGCTAGAGGCGATGGCACCGGCAGGCGACGCCCCGCTGGCAGACGCAGAGCAGGCGTTGCTGGATCAGGCGCGGGCATTGATCCCGAAGCTCGCCGAACGCGCTGCCGCCACGATCGCCGGCCGCAACGTTCCGATTGAAACCATCGACGAATTCCATCGCACCGAAATACTGCGCGTGCTGCAGCCACGCCGGTTCGGCGGCCTTCAATTCCGCTTTTGCCTGTTCTCCCGCATCGTCGAGACGCTTACCGAGGGCTGCGCGTCATCGGCCTGGGTCTACGCCGTGCTCGGCGAGCACCAGTGGATCATCGCGTCGTATCCGTTGCAGGCACAGATCGACGTGTGGGGCGACGATCCGCTGGCTCTCGCGTCATCCTCGCTGGCGCCGCGCGCGGTGGCGACGCGCGTGGCTGGCGGCTGGCGGATATCCGGACAGTACTCGTTCTCCAGCGGCTGCAATCACGCGCGTTGGGCGATCATCGGCGCCTTCCTCGGCGAGGCCGGCGATCCGCGCAGCGTCGGCTATCTGCTGGTGCCGTTCACCGAGATCGAGATCATCGATGACTGGCATGTGCTCGGGCTGGCAGGAACCGGCAGTCGTTCGCTCCTGTTGCGCGATGTGTTCGTGCCCGAACATCGCTGCGTACTGCTGGACGATCTGCTCGCCGGCACGCCGCCCGGCGCACTCGTGCATCCGGACTACAAGCTGCTGCGCGCACCGCGCGGGCTGCTGGTGAACTATTCCCTGCCGCCGGTGTCGATCGCGCTGGGCCGACGTGCCCTGGTGGTCGCGATCGACGGTCTGCGCGGGCGCATCTCGCGCGGTGTGACGCGGATGGCGGCGAGCGAATTCGTGCAGGTGGCGGTGGGTGAGGCCGCCGCCGCAATCGACGCCGCGACGCTGACGATGTGGAACGGCCGGCAGGCGGCGGAGGAATTGGTGGCAGCTGGCGCGCCGATCGCTTCCGATGTCGTGCTGCGGACGCGGCGCGACATGACCCATGCGCAGCATCAGGTGCAGTGGGCAATCGAACGGCTGGTCGAGGTATGCGGGGCACGATCCGTTTACGACGCCGACCCGCTCGCGTCCATCCGGCGCGACGTTCTGACGCTGCTCACGCACACTATCGCCAGCCGCAAGGCGGCCATGGGAGCTTGGGGGCGATGGGCGATGGAAGTGGAGCCGCGGCAGGAAGGCTCATGAGTCGTCATCGTCCGGTGCCGGGTATTGTTCCGGAGCGTCCCCGTGCTTGGCCAGCGTTCGAGGATAGCGCCGACCTGCGACCTTCTGTCCCTCGCTGCGCAGTTCCACTTTGAACTGCCAGTCATCCCCGTAGTCGAATAGGAAAGTCATCGTGTGGCCGATGCGCGGAAACGCCGCGGCGATCTGAGTTCCTTTGACGCTGAGCGCTCCTTCGGTTGCCTCCCCCATATCGACAAACAACTCATACTTCGGCAGCGCGCGCATCAGCGTCGGCCCTGTCTTGCCGCTGTAGAACCCGAATGCATGATCGAAGTCGAAGCCGAATGACCGTACGATGGCCACCGCCAGATCATAGAGCGATTTCCGGGCATCCACCTCAATGTCCCGATACACCGACGGCCTGCCCGGCAGTGTCGCGCGAACAATGAGCGTACCACTGCTGTCTGAAGGTTTCGCCTGCACGGCAGTTCGGGCCGGCCTGGATGGCATTGACGGAACGCTCATTCGTCATCCTCCGGAGGCACAACAGTGTCATTGAATGGCGGCATGGTAATCAGATCGGTGATCGCTGCGACGACCGCCGCACGGTCGAAGCCTGCCTGCTCGGCCTCGCGAACCAGCGACAACAGGCGCGGCGACAGCCAGTCGTGCATCGGCGTCGCTTCGGCCATTCAAACCTCCACCGCCTTCGCCAGCACGTCGGCCGCCTGCCTGCACTGCGCCGCATCCACGTTCATATGCGTCACCGCGCGCACGGTTCGCGTCGCGAATGCGGAGACCAGGACACCCTCGTCCTTCGCACGCCGCACGATCGTGTCCGCGTCAGGCATATTCGCGGGCAGGCGGAAGATCACGATGTTCGTTTGAACCGTCGTCAGGTCGATCTCCACCGGCGTTTCCGCCAGGCGTTCGGCCATGACCCGCGCATTCGCATGGTCCTCCGCCAACCGTGTGATGTTGTGGTCGAGCGCGTAAAGACCCGCGGCGGCCAGGATGCCGGACTGACGCATCGCGCCGCCGAACATGCGTCGAGCCCGCACCGCACGCACCATGTCGGCGGCACGACCGGCAATCACGCTGCCCACCGGGCAACCGAGCCCCTTCGACAACGCCACCGACACCACATCGAACGGCGCCGCCAGTTCGGCCAATGAGCGGCCGGTTGCCACCGCGGTGTTGAACAGCCGCGCGCCGTCGAGATAGCTCGACATGCCGAGCTCGCGCGCGGCGCGGCAGATAGCCTCCGCCTCGTCCTGCGGGAACACCACGCCGCCGCCGCGGTTGTGCGTGTTCTCCACCACCACCAGAGCGGTCGGCGGAAAGATGATGTGCCCCCGCGGCTTGCAGGCGGCGCGGAGATCCGCCGAGGAGAACAATCCGCCGCGCCCGACCACGGTGAACTGCACGCCGGAATTCGCTGCCGCCGCACCTGACTCGTGCCAGACGACGTGCGACTCATCGCCCACCACCACATCGTCGCCGGGACGCGTCAGCAGCTTCAGGCCGATCTGGTTCGCCATCGTGCCGCTCGGCACGAACAGCGCCGCCTCCTTGCCGAGCAGCGCCCTGATGCGCTCCTGCAGCGCGCGGACCGTCGGGTCCTCGCCATACTGGTCATCGCCGACCGGCGCGTTGGCCATTGCGGCCCGCATCGGATAGCTCGGCAGCGTCACCGTGTCCGAACGCAGATCGATCCGTTCCATT
>Ga0210402_10000896_pt1 | contig 32024 bp, 23 predicted proteins | sample IncBWC7MmetaG_FD_161055 | JGI IMG/M metagenome (GOLD analysis project Ga0210402, IMG submission 161055) | Forest soil microbial communities from Barre Woods Harvard Forest LTER site, Petersham, Massachusetts, United States - Inc-BW-C-7-M | ecosystem: Environmental > Terrestrial > Soil >...
ATCCCGTCGCCCGAATCCTTGGTCACTGGCAAAGCCGTCGCATATTTCCACCCAGCGGGAATCCGCAGCTTGGCCGAAAATTTCACTTCATCCGATTTTGTGTCTTTCGGATACAGCACCACCAAATTCCACGGCAACACAGCCAATTGAGCCGAAGCCGAGGGCACTCCCGCCGCTCCAGCTTCAGCGGGCAATAAATAGTCCAATGTCGCTTCCAGGGTCTCCGCACCCGCGGGTACCTCGCATTCGAACGCATACAAATCCACCGTGTTCCGGCGCCAAATTACTTCTTTCCCGTTCGCAAACAATTTCACGCCCGTAACGTCCACAATCGGCCCGCTCGGCGAATGCTCGCCCGGGATCCACTTTGGATATACCAGCGTGAATGGCCCCGGCTTCACCGCAAATTCCATCTTCGCGTGATAAATCCGCCGCGGTGCCTCCCGCAAATCCACTTCCAGCTTTACGGGCTTGCCAGCCTGCTGCGCCCCTACGTCCGTCCCCAAAAACCCCACCGCCATCGCAATAAGAATTGCCGCCCGCTTCACTCGAATCATCAACTTCCTCCAGAAAAATTCCGCGCCAGCCTACCACACTTTTTTAGACGAACCGTCTGCTACAATTCTTCAAATCATTATGACGAATTCTTCTTTGTTTCCCCGCAATTTCAAAAAACCCCTTCCCACCGCAGTCCGAGGCGAAGGCTCCTGGATCATTTCCTCCGATGGCCAAAAATACCTCGACGCCTCCGGCCAGGCCGCCGTCGTCAGCATCGGTCATGGCGTTCAGGAAGTTGCCCGTGCCATGGCGGAACAGGCCTCGCAAATCGCCTTCGCCCACACCACGCAATTCCACTCCGCCTCCGCCGAAAAACTTGCGTCGCACTTGCTTGTCCTCGCTCCGCCCAATTTCGCCAACGGCCGCGTTTATTTCACTTCCGGCGGCTCCGAAGCCACCGAAACCGCCATCAAACTCGCGCGCCAATTCCATCTCGAATCTGGTGCCGCACAAAAATTCCGCGTTATCTCTCGCCGCCAGAGTTATCACGGCAGCACGCTCGGTGCCATGTCCGTCAGCGGCAACGTGGCCCGCCGCGCTCCCTATCAACCGTTTCTTCAGGAATGGGGCCACGTCGCGCCCTGTTTCTGCTATCACTGTCCCTTCGACAAAACATTTCCCGAATGCAACGTCGCCTGCGCGGACGATTTCGAATCATTTCTCGCCACAAATGACGCCGCTTCCGTTTCCGCATTCATTTTTGAGCCAGTCGTCGGTGCCACGCTAGGCGCAGCCGTTCCGCCCGACGGTTACGTCCAACGCATCGCAGAAATCTGCCGGGACCGCGGAATCCTTCTCATCGCCGACGAAATCATGACCGGCATGGGCCGCACCGGAAAACCATTTGCCGTGCAACATTGGTCCGGGGAGCAGGAGAGTGTCGAATCCGATCTAATCCTCGTCGGCAAAGGCGTAGCCAGTGGCTATGCTCCGCTGGGCGCAGTCTTAGTCTCCTCTCGTGTCGCCGAGGCGTTCGCAAAAGGCTCCGGCGCGTTCCAGCACGGTTTCACCTATCAAGCCCATCCCGTTTCTACCGCCGCAGGCAACGCTGTCCTCGATTACATCGAAACGCACGATCTATTCCCGCGAGTCAATTCCATTTCCAAAACACTTCGCGACGCACTCGCTCCTCTCGCTGCGCACCCGCACGTCGGCGAAATTCGTGGCCTCGGCCTGCTCCTCGGAATCGAATTCGTAAGAGACAAATCGACGCGCGCGCCTTTTCCAAAGGAAGAAAACATCGCCGAAAAAACCCGTCAGGCCGCGCTTCAAAAAAACGTCCTCACCTATCCCACCCAAGGTTGCGTGGACGGCGCGAATGGTGATCACATTCTTCTCGCGCCTCCCTTCATTCTTACTTCGGATGAATCTCAACTAATCGCCACTGCACTCGAATTCGCATTGCACCGGGTTTTCCCCTCACGCTGAGATAGACTATTCTCCTCGTGCGAAGCAGTGGCATTCATGTCCATATTCTTGGGAGAACGAATGATTCGGAATCATTCCCGCATTCTCTTGTTCCTGTTTGTCGTTTTCGCAGCCCCATCTTTCTTGCAAGCTCAGGAAAAAGCAGAACCACGCGCACGCGATCTCGGCGTTCCTTTTGACGGCACTCCCGGCCCGCTTAACGCCATCACAGATGTTCCCGGCGTTCTTGTCGGCAACACAACGTTGATCTCCGGAGAAGGAAAACTGGAAGTCGGAAAAGGTCCGGTCCGAACCGGTGTGACGGCCGTTCTTCCTCGCGGGAGGAATTTTGATGATGCGGTTTTTGCCGGATGGTTTTCACAAAATGGAAACGGCGAAATGACCGGCACCACCTGGGTCGAAGAGTCCGGTTTTCTCGTCGGCCCCGTGATGATCACCAATACGCACAGTGTCGGTGTCGTTCGCGACGCCGTCATTCAGTGGATCGTGGCACACCGGCACATCGGTCCCGACGACGACTGGTGGTCGCTGCCGGTCGTTGCGGAAACCTGGGATGGCTGGCTGAACGACATCAATGGCTTCCACGTAAAACCTGAACACGCATTCCACGCCATCGACTCCGCGCACTCCGGCGCGGTGGAAGAAGGGAATGTCGGCGGCGGCACCGGAATGATTTGCAACGAATTCAAAGGTGGCATAGGCACTTCTTCACGCGTCGCAAAAATTGGTGACACGAGCTACACCGTCGGAGTGCTGGTTCAATGCAACTATGGCCGGCGGCCCAATCTACGCATCGCGGGCGTTCCTGTCGGAAAAGAAATTCCGGAGAACGCGGCGTATGCCGACGCTTCTTTCGGAGGAGACGAGCGCGGCTCCATCATCATCGTTGTCGCCACCGATGCGCCGCTGCTTTCGCACCAGTTGAAGCGCCTGGCCCGCCGCGCAACGCTTGGTCTCGGTCGAACGGGAAGTCTTTCCGGCAACGGCTCAGGAGACATATTCATTGCGTTCTCCACGGCAAATCCCGGAGCCAGTAACACAAAAACGCAGGTGAATCTGAAAATGCTTCCGAATGAAAAACTCGATCCTATTTTTTCCGCGACTGTGGCCGCCACCGAGGAAGCAATCATCAATGCGATGATCGCAGCGGATACAATGACGGGAATCGAAAATCATCGCGTGATTGCGCTCGATCACGAAAAACTGCGGGCCATCCTGAAAAAATACAATCGCCTAAACCCATGAGACCTGCTTGAATCGCAAACTGTTCGTTGCATTGTTCGTCGCTACCATCGCTGCGAGTAGCTTGTTTCTCGCGTGCAAGAAACCGGTCTCTTCCGCGATTGCGATTACCCACGTTACGGTCATCGATATGACCGGTGCTCCGCCCGCCGCGGACCAAACCGTTCTTATCGATAAGGGCAAGATTCTCGCTCTCGGTCCGTCGCATTCTGCTTCCATTCCTGGCGGCGCGAAGATTCTTGACGCTCGCGGGAAATTTCTGATTCCCGGTTTAAACGACATGCACCTGCATCTCACTGGTGCAGGAGAGCCGTCGGGCAGCCGCGAATTCTTTCTTCCGCTGCTCGTTGCCAATGGAATCACTTCCGTGCGCGACATGGGCGGCTATATTGACTATCTGATTCCACTTCGCGAAGAAATCGACGAAGGGAAGAGAATCGGACCTCGCATCGTTTTTGCGGGGCCTTATTTGGATGGCGATCCGCCTTCGTTTCAGCCGTCGCTCGTCGTCAAAAACCGCAAGCAGGCTGCGGATGATGTGCACGCACTCGTTAAAAAGGGCGTGGACTTCATCAAAGTGCAATCGCAACTTTCCCGCGATGCGTATTTCGCGATCGCACAAACTTGCCGCGCTGAACGCGTTACGTTTTCCGGGCACGTTCCGGACCGCGTCACGGCGTTTGAGGCCGCCGATGCGGGGCAACGATCCATCGAGCATTTGACCTGCGAGCTGCGCGCTTGCTCCTCGAACGAAGCCGATTTGATGCGCAAACAATTTCGCGTGCTCACGAAAAAAGCGACACCCGCGCAGTCCAAGGCGCGCCAGCTTGCCTGGCAGCGCGAAGTGCTAGACACCTACTCCGATCAAAAGGCCGCGGATCTGATTGCCAAATTCAAGTTGCAACAAACCTGGCAAACGCCGACGCTGATTCTGCTCCGCAACGACGCCTTTCCTTCTCCCGACTTCCATCTGCCGGACGATCCGAGATCAAAATACGTGCCGGCAAAATTCGTTTCCAACTGGCGCAAGAACTACGATCAGCAGATGAAAGATGTCTCTGCCGAAGAATTTTGCCTACGGGCTGCCATGCTCGAGAAATCATTCTCCTTCGTCGGGCAAATGCAAAAGGGCGGAGTAAAGATTCTCGCTGGCACCGATAGTGCCGCTCCTTACGTTGTTCCCGGATTCAGCTTGCACGAAGAGCTTGCGCTGCTCGTGAAGGCGGGCCTGACGCCGATGGAAGCTCTGCAGGCCGCGACTCGCAGTCCCGCGGAATTTCTCGGCCATCTCGATTCGCAAGGAACCATTGCCATTGGAAAAAACGCCGATCTGGTTTTACTTGATGCCAATCCTCTCGACGATATTCACAACACGCAAAAGATTCGCGCCGTTGTCGTTCGTGGCAAGCTGCTCGATCGTTCCGCGCTCGACCAGCTTCTTTCTGATGCTGAAAAATTTGCCGTCGCCAATTAAAAGAAAGAAAAACCTCCTAGATGACCGGCACGGCCGTTTTTCGGGGCGGGTTGAAGAAGGGCATGGGGACGACTTTGGCAGCGACGGATTTGCGCTCGGCTTCCACGGTCATTTCCATGTGGAGCGTTGTTCCGACTGCGGAATGCTCGCGGTTGACGCAGGCTAGGGCGATCATTTTCTTTAGGGTGGGGGACCACGTCGTGGAGGTGGCTTTGCCGATTTGTTTGCCGCCGCGATAGACCGGCACGGCCACTCGCGATGCCATGCTGGGGACTTGCGGGGCCATGCCGACTTTTTCGTAGATGGCTTCGACTTCGTTCCATTCAATCTCCAGCCCGACTAGGGCACGCTTTGCGCCAGCCTTTGCTTCTGCCGCGAGGGCACTGCGACCGACAAAATTCTCCTTCTTCAGGTCCACCAATTTGCCAAGACCGATTTCAGCCGGCGTGTATCGCTGCGAATCGATCAGAGCCTTTTTACTGGAAAAATAATCCACTTCGATGAGAATTAGCCCCGCTTCAATGCGCGCTATATCGAGCGCGATCATTCCGGCCGGATGAATGTCGAAGATTTTGCCCATCGTCATGAGCTTGTCCCAGACTTTCAGCGCGTCGTTCCAGGGCACCCAGATTTCGTAACCGAGGTCGCCGGTGTATCCGGTGCGGGAGATGTCCACGGGAACGCCCGCGATTTTTCCGTGGGTTACGCGGAAATATTTAAGGTTGGCGATACTGGCTTCGGCTACGGCGTGAAGAAGCTTTCCCGAGGTGGGACCTTGCAGGGCGAGCGCGGCGACTTGCTCGGAAATATCTTCCAGTTTGACGTCCAGCCCGAGCGCGTTTTGTTGGAACCAGCGCAGACTGGGATCGGCGGCGGTCCAGCGATATTCGTTTTCGCCGAGGCGCGTGATCGTGCCGTCGTCAATGACTTTGCCTTCGGAATCGCACCAGCAGCAGTAGATGACCTGGTCCACGGCAACTTTGTTGATGTCGCGGGTGATGACGCGATTGACGAGGCGTGTGGCGTCTGGACCCGTGACGCGGTATTTGTAAAGAGGCGAAATATCAATGAGAGCCGCGGAGTTGCGAATGGCGTTGTACTCGTGCTCGTGGTGCATTTCATAGACGCTGACGGTGTAATAGCCGGACCACTCGCGATAGTTAAGGCTTTCGCAGAGGGCATGGGTACGTTCGTGAAATGCTGTTCCTACGGGCAAGGGAGTCTCCTGTTGATATTGCGTGGCGGAATTATAGTGTCGTGGCGCAGCAGAGAACAAGCTGGGCTGGGCTGTGGTTGATTAACCATACCCCTCCCCTGTTTTTTGTAAGTGCGGATTCTAAATGAGTTAGGAGGAAGTGGCTTGTAAGTGTTGAATCTGCGGGATTTGAAGTGGCTTTAGAATGAACAGATGCGAGGGGGTGGCGTAAGTGTTGAAAAGAAAGGGATATAGAGGAACGGTTTTTGTAAGTGCGGAATCTACAGGACTTAGTCGATTTCTGATCAGATCTCATGTGGGAGTATAGCACGGGTATAGTAATTAGTCAAGTAACAGTACTTAAGAAATATCATTCGAATGGTTCCTGCCTGGCCCTCGCAAGTGCTCAAACCCATGCAAGCTGAATTTGCTTACTGGTTCCCACTGCCAGTAGAATGAGTTTCTTTTTTCCACGGAGACATTCGAATGACGCAGCACTACGACGCGATTGTGATCGGCGGCGGGCACAATGGCCTGACCAACGCTGCGTATTTGGCAAAAGCAGGGAAGAAGGTTGTCGTTCTCGAACGGCGACACGTTCTGGGCGGAGCAGCCGTTACCGAAGAGATTATTCCCGGGTTCCTTTTCTCTGAATGTTCCTACGTTGTTTCGCTCCTGAGACCAGAAATTATTCGGGAACTGGATTTGCCACGTCATGGGCTGGAGATTTTGCCGCTTGATGGAACGTTCACTCCCATGCCGAGTGGAGATTATTTGTGGAGGATGAACGATCACGGCAAGACGATCCGAGAGATTCGAAGACATTCGAGAATTGATGCGGAGGCGTACGAAGAATTTTCCAAAATGATGACGCCGATGTGCCGGTTCGTGAAGCCGATTCTTTCGATGATTCCTCCGGACCCGACGACGTTAAAACCGAAAGACCTAAAACAACTCCATTTTCTATTGCAAAGATTCCGCGATCTTTCGAGCGATGAGCGGTACACGCTCGTGCAACTGATGACGATGAGCGCGGCTGATTTTCTGGATCAATGGTTTGAAACGGACGTGCTGAAGGCAACGATGTCCGCTTCCGGGATTATCGGGACGTTCCTGGGGATCCGTTCACCAGGAACGGCTTATGTGCTGCTGCATCACTATATGGGGGAAATTGATGGAGCGTTCCGGTCGTGGGGATTCAGCCGTGGCGGAACAGGCGCGATCTCCAATGCAATCGCTGCCGCAGCGCGCGAAGCCGGCGTGGAAATTCGCACGAAGGCTGGCGTTTCGAAGATTATTGTGAAGAACGGACGTGCCGCAGGCGTCGCGCTGACGAGCGGCGAAGAGATAACGGCGAATGTGGTTTCGTCGAGCGTGGATCCCCATCTGACGTTTGAAAAATTTCTGGCGCCGAGCGAACTTCCGGAAGAGTTTTTGCAGGATGTGAAGCGGTACAAATTCCGCGGTTCTTCCGGCAAGGTGAATCTGGCGCTGGACGCGCTGCCGGAATTGAAAAGCATGCCGGGCGATGGCCCTCATCTACGCGGGGCAATTTCAATTTCGCCGAGCGTGGAATACATGGAACGCGGCTATGACGACGCGAAGTACGGCCATTTTTCGCGGCGGCCGTATGTGGACATGGTGATTCCGAGTTTGACGGATCCTTCCGTGGCGCCTCCCGGCAAACATGTGCTCTCTTGCTTCGTGCAATACGCGCCTTACAAGCTGGCGGAAGGAACATGGGACGATCAGCGCGAAGCGTTTGGCGACAACGTGATTGACACGCTGAGCGAGCACATGCCGAACATCAAGAAAATTATTGTCGGGAAGCAAGTTCTGACGCCGCTCGATCTGGAGCGCGAGTTCGGACTTACACAGGGAAACATTTTCCAGGGTGAACTTTCGCTTGAGCAGCTTTTCTTTTTGCGGCCTGTACCCGGCTGGGCCTATTACAAAACTCCCGTGCACAACCTTTACATGTGCGGGTCGGCAACGCACCCGGGCGGCGGCATCATGGCTGCGCCCGGCCGCATCGCCAGCCAGGTGATTCTGAAAGAATGGAAGAAGGCGAGCTGAGCATGCCCCTCGGACAAAAAGTGGTTCTCATTGGCGGCGGGCATAACGCGCTTATCACCGCATTTTATTTGGCCAAAGGTGGATTCAAGCCTGTCGTCCTGGAGCGTCGCGAAATGGTGGGCGGGGGCGCGGTCACCGAAGAATTTCATCCTGGGTTTCGTGTTTCGAGCCTGGCGCACACGCTGGGACCGCTGCGCGCCGACGTCGCGCAAGACCTGCAGGTGGAAAAATTCGATTGCGAAATTCTGCGGCCCGACCCGCGCGTGTTTGCTCCGGCCCCGGATGGCCGTGCTTTGCTGTTTTATGACGACGTGGCGAAAACGGCCGGAGGCATTGCGCGGATTTCCGCAAGAGATGGCGAGCAGTATCCAAAGTTTGCAAAAGCGCTGGAAGAAGTGGCCGGGGTCTTTGCGCAACTCTCTACAATTACTCCTCCCGCGATTGACAAGCCAACGCCCGAGGATTTGTGGAACCTTTTCAAAACCGGCCGCGGCGTGCGCAGTCTTGGCAAGAAGCGGATTTTTGATTTGCTGCGCTGGGGCCCGATGGTCGTCGCGGATTTCGCGGCGGAGTTTTTTGAGACGGAACTGATACGCGCGGTCATCGCGGCTCGCGGAGTTTTTGGCACCGCACTTGGTCCGTGGTCCGCGGGTTCTACGGCGGTTTTGTTGCTGCGTGCTGCGGCTGACTCAAATCCAGTTGGCTCGGCAGCGTTTGCGCGCGGGGGCTTGGGGAAATTCACGAGTGCGCTTGCCGAAGCGGCAAAGATGGCAGGGGCAGAGATTCGCACGAATGCCGAAGTGCAACACATTCGATTGAAGGATGGCGCGGTAAGCGGCGTCGTGCTTGCCGATGGAGAAGAGATCGCGGCGGAAGCCGTAGTTTCCGGCGTAGATCCGAAGCGAACCTTTTTCAACCTCGTTGACCCGTCGCAGCTCGATCCGCGCTTCGCGGCACGCATGAAAAACTTCCGCGCAAATGGCACGGTGGCCAAAGTAAATCTTGCGCTTGGCGATTTGCCTTCGTTTCCCGCGCTCGCGGGTACTGTGGGACCAGACGGTTTCCACGCCGCGCTTTCTGGAAGAATTCATATCGGGCCGGAAATTGATTATCTGGAGAAGGCGTTTGACGCTTCGAAGTATGGCGAGTATTCGAAGGCGCCTTTCTTGGAGATGACCATTCCCACGATACTCGATCCCGCGCTTGCTCCCGAGGGCAAACACGTCGCATCCGTCTATGTGCAATTTGCTCCTTACCAATTGAAGACAGGGAATTGGGAAACACAGCGTAAGGAACTCGGTAACACGGTCATCAAAACGCTGGCACAGTACGCGCCGAACTTGCCGGGCCTTGTGGAAGGCATTCAGGTCATCACGCCAAAGGATCTCGAAACGGAATATGGATTTACGGGCGGGCATATTTTCCATGGCGAGCTAGCGCTGGATCAGATTTTCACGATGCGGCCGGTGCTGGATTGGGCGCGGTACAAATCACCGGTGCGCGGGCTTTTCTTGTGCGGGAATGGTACGCATCCGGGAAACGGTTTGACGGGCGCGAGCGGGGCGAACGCGGCGAAAGAAATTATTCACGAGTTGCGGTAGGTAGCTGTCGAATTAAGGGCACGATATTGTGCTTCCACAGATTTTGCCAAAATCCATGTCAACAATCGATCGAAAAAAGCTGAAAGAACTTAGCCTTCGCGAAGAACATCGCTTCATGGTTGAGCACCCGAAGTCGGCGGCCATGTATGCCATGGCGAAAGACTCGCTGCTCGGCGGCGTGCCGATGAACTGGATGAAAAAGTGGGCGGGCGCGTTTCCGATTTTTGTAAAGTATGCGAAGGGCGCACATTTTACGGATGTGGATGGCCGCGACTATGTTGATCTTTGCCTTGGCGACACAGGTGCAATGACGGGGCATTCGCCGGATGTTGTTGCTGACGCGATTGGCAAGCGTCTGCGTGAAGGCATCACTTTGATGCTGCCGACGGAAGATTCCATTTGGGTGGGCGAGGAATTGAAGCGCCGGTTCGGCCTGCCGTACTGGCAATTCGCGCTAACTGCGACGGATGCGAACCGTTTTGCCATTCGCATTGCGCGCGAAATTACGCAGCGCTCGAAAATCCTCGTTTACAACTATTGCTATCACGGGACGGTGGATGAATCGTTCGCCACGATTCACGAAGGCGGCGTTGGGCCTCGGCGTGGGAATATCGGGCCACCGGTGAATCCTGCGGAAACGACGCGCGTTGTCGAGTTCAACGATCTAAATGCACTGGAAAATGCGGTCAAACAGCATGATGTCGCGGTCGTTCTCGCTGAACCTGCCATGACGAACGTGGGGATTATTTTGCCGGATGAGGGTTACTGGAAAGCCGCACGGGAGCTCACGCGACGCTATGGGACTTTGTTGATTGCGGACGAAACGCACACGATTTGCGTGGGACCCGGTGGTTGTACTCGCGAGTGGAAGCTGGAGCCGGACTTTGTGGTGTTTGGCAAACCGATTGGAAGCGGGATTCCCGGGTCAACTTACGGCGTGACGGAAGAAGTGGCGCAGCGCATTTCCGCGCGAATTCATTTGGAAGATTGCGATGTCGGAGGTATCGGCGGGACATTGGCAGGGAACGCGCTTTCGCTGGCGGCGATGCGGGTGACACTGGAAAAAGTTCTGACTGCAGCGGCTTTTGAAAAAACGATTCCACTCGCCACCAGATTCAATGACGGAGTTGCTACGGAAATAACAAAACACAACCTGCCATGGAACGTCATCCAACTTGGCGCTCGCGCGGAATATCACTTCACGCAAAAACCGCCGCGCAATGGCGGCGAGTCCGCCGCAGCTGCTGACTTCGAACTCGAATGCTTCCTACACCTCTACGCGCTGAATCGGGGCGTTTTACTCACGCCATTTCACAATATGGCGCTGATGAGTCCGGCTACGACTGCAGCGGACGTTGACCTTCATACGAGCATTTTTGCGGAAGCGGTGGCGGAACTAGTGGCGTGAAGAAGGCCCGCTTCAGAAAGCGGCCCCTACATTCGGAAAAGAAAGGCGCGGGCAGCCTCCATTGTCGGTTAAGGGGTGCCCGCACCTGTTGCAACTCTCTCCTGAAATCTAGAGCGACTTCAAGAAGGTCAAGAGCTGCTGCTTCTCCTGGTCGGAGAGATTGAAGAAGCCACGTACTGCGTGGCTGCCCTCGTTGTCGTGCGCACGAATCGCTTCGGTGAACGTTAAAGCACGGCCGTCGTGCAAGAAGCGGCTGCGCAAGCGAACTCCCCAAAGTGGCGGTGTGCGCAGTTTCTGCGCAGTTGCCGGCCCACCGTTCTGAACGATGCCGTCTCCCGTGCCCACGTTGTGGAGCAGGAAGTCGCTATAGGGGTGGATGATTTTGTTGCCGAGGGCGTCAGGAACAACGAGCGTACCGCCGTTGATGACCGAGCCTGTGGGAGCCGTAACAATGGTTGGAACGTGGCAAGTGTCGCAGCCGATCCTGTCGAAAATCGCGGCGCCGGCCAGAGCGTCGGTTGTATTTGTCAGATTCGAATCGCGCGAAGGGACCTTCGAAGCGCGCATGAATCGTGCGAAGCGGTCGATGTCGGAATTGCCATCCGCGTCCTGATGATCTTCAGGGTCGGTGGTGTTCTTGCAGAGCGTCGTCAAGTCCGTGGGTTGCAAACGGCTGGTGACACCCATTTCATTGAGATAAGCATCGGCGGAGAAGGACAGCAAGCTGGCATGCTGATTTTTCCAACCGAAGCGTGCAACGCGGGTTTGCCCTGGAGCTTCCGCGACCGGGACTTGAATCACTTGGCCGCAGACCTGGCCGTTCGTGTTTCGGCATTGTTTGTTGGCGATATCAACGATGGCTGAGCTCGGGATAGCTTCGATGAAGCCGTCGCCAAGCGTGTTCAGGGAAGTACGAAGGGTGCGAACGTTGACGTGATCGGGCGCATGCTCTTGCACTTCATTAGCGGGATAGTCCGCGCTGGGGCACATGGCGCGATCGTTGACAAGCGAGCGATTCGCGATTGTGACGCTTCCATCGCCAATAGTGATGTTGGGATTGGTGAAGTTTCCACGACCATCAACATAGCCCACGCGCAGCTCGGTGACTTGGCTGACGCCTCCTACCGCGGGAGTCTGGTGGCACTCACGGCACGATTGTGCGTTGAAGAGAGGACCGAGGCCGCCGGCAGCGTCTTCGACTTCGGAGAAGACTCCGGCGTCCATGCCGTGTGTAGCACTGTCAACAAGTCCGTTCGGTTGTCCGTCGAAGCCGGCGGGCGCTTCCATCGGAGCGGCAGTGGTGGTCGCGATCACATCCATTGAACCGGAAACCGGTGTTGGATTTGGATGCGATTGAGTGTTTTGTGGTGGACGGCCGTTATCGGTGGCGGCCATGGCGAGTGCCATGGCTGTCGAAAACAGCGCGATGGTGAGAACCGCCGTGGACCGGGCCATAATGCGGTTCCATAGATTAGACAGCTTGCGTTTTGTTTCCTCCATAGAGGTATTGCTTGTCCGGAAGAGGGACAAACTGCTCCTTTGCTCCTGATTCCGTCGAGGACACTTCGCGATGGTTTCCGGCTTCGGGGTGGAAGAAGCCGGGCAAGGAGAATTGCCAGTGAGCCGGGGTGACGGTTGCGGCGGATTCTAGTGAGGTGTGAAGTTGCGCACAACGGTCCTGAAGGACAGTTTTTTGATGTCCCTGTGGGCAGGACCCAAACCAGCTAAGAGCAGTGATCGGTGCTGGTCTGGCCCCAGCTGACAACCCGGCCTATCAGATGATGCGGCGAACTTTCGAGAAGAGTTTCTTGATCGGATTCTGTCGTTCGGGCACTAATTCCCCGACAGTTACAACCACGCCCATTGTTGAAGCAACGTCCAATTGGACTCGCTGTAAGTCCGCATTCGGCACGGCGACATGCCTGAGAGTCTTTATTTTGAACCCAGGCGACACAATCGCGATTTCGTATAGGGCCTTTGGCAGATTCGAAATGTTGGCGTAGCCGGCGTCGTTCGTCTTCAAATCCCACTCTTTGCCAGTGGCCTCGTCTTTGACCGCAATCTCCGCGCCGGAAATAACTCTGCCGGTGATGTCTGTAATTTCCATGGAAATTGAAACAGGGAGTGTGTGTGTCCGGGTTGGCGCTTCGGTTTTTTGCTGTGCTTGCGCACCGCTTGTGGCAGGAATAATGCTCAAGAGCGTGCTGAGAGTCGCGGAAGCGAAACCCGTGGCGCGGACGAGCGAGGCGCGAAAACCTACTGGGCAGTTTTTCGTGAGAACCTTTCCGTCGCTGCGTTGGTAGAGGCGGGCGCACAGTCTGCCTTCCCTATGCAAGGTCAGATCCTCTATCTCGACCAGGGTCATCGCAGAGAAGTTATAGACATTCAGATTGCATTCTTTGCAGAAGCGGATGCGGTCGTTGCCCCGCATTTGATTCCAATCAGCGGAACACGGCGAGGCAATGCGGAACTTATAGCTCATGGACCACCCCATTCGAACAACTGTAGAAGGTGGGATGCCGCAGCGGTGCAGCGGGATGCTCCAGTTGTTGCCATCATATGCTGGGAGTAAACTTAGATGTTTGGACGCAAAGAGGAGAAGGTCGCTATGGCAACCGCCGAAGTGAAATTGCAGAAGCCGGAATTTGTTAATGAGCCGTTTGTCGATTTTTCGAAACCGGAAAACCGCGCGGCCATGGAGGCCGCTTTGAAAAAAGTGGCAGGCGAATTTGGCCGCGAATATCCGATGTACATCGGCGGGGAAAAAGTGACGACGGCGGAGAAGATTAAGTCCACGAATCCGTCCCATCCATCGCAGGTGATCGGCATTGTGCAGAGCGCGAGCGCGGATCAGGCGCGGCAGGCGATCGAATCGGCGCATGCGTATTTTGATACCTGGAAAAAGGTTTCGGCGGAGCAGCGGGCAGAGATGCTGTTTCGCGCTGCGGACATCATCCGGAAACGCAAATTCGAAACGTCGGCGTTGATTTGCTACGAAGTGGGCAAGTCGTGGGCGGAGGCCGATGCCGACACGGCGGAAACGATCGACTTCCTCGAATTTTATGGCCGCGAGATGCTGCGGTTAGCCGGGCCACACAAAGTGATGCCTTATCAGAATGAAAGGAATTTCATGGTGTACATCCCGCTGGGGGCGGGCGCGGCGATTCCGCCGTGGAATTTTCCGGCGGCGATTGCTACGGGCATGACGGCGGCGGCATTGGTCGCAGGCAATACGGTCGTGCTGAAACCTTCCGAAGAGTCTTCGGTGATTGCGGCAAAGATGGTCGAGATTCTGTACGAAGCGGGCGTTCCGAAACAGGCGCTGCAGTTTGTTACGGGGCTCGGTGAAACAGCTGGCGATGCGCTAGTGAAGCACCCGAAGACGAGGTTCGTGGCGTTTACTGGTTCGAAGGACGTCGGACTGTTGATCAGCGAAGCAACGAGCAAACGTCAACCAGGCCAACTCTGGATCAAGCGCGCTGTACTGGAAATGGGCGGGAAAGACGCGACGGTCGTGGACGAAGAGGCCGACTTGGATGCTGCGGTCGAAGGTGTCGCGCTGGCGGCCTTTGGGTACCAAGGGCAAAAATGTTCCGCGTGTTCGCGCGCCATCGTTTCAGAAAAGGTGTACGACTCGTTTGTGCAAAAGCTGGTGGAGCGCACGAAGAAAGTCACCGTTGGACCGAGCGAGGATCCCGCGAACTACATGGGACCCGTTGTAAGCGAGTCCGCGATGAATGGCATTCTCAACTACATTGAAGTTGGGAAAAAGGAAGGGAAACTGGTTTTGGGCGGCGGCCGGGCCCCCGGTGATGGTTATTTTGTCCAGCCGACGATTATCGCGGACGTGGCTCCCAAAGCGCGCATCGCACAGGAGGAGATATTTGGTCCCGTGCTTGCCGTTATAAAGGCGAAGGATTTCGATGATGCCTTGCACATCGCGAACGACACGGAATTTGGTCTTACCGGCGCTGTCTACTCAAAGAACAAGGCAAAATTGGAAAAGGCCGAGGAAGTATTTCATGTCGGCAATCTCTATCTGAATCGCAAGTGCACTGGCGCGATGGTCGGCGCGCATCCTTTCGGCGGATTCAACATGTCCGGTACGGATTCAAAGACAGGCGGGAAAGATTATTTGCTGCACTTCCTGCAGGCGAAATCCATCGCGGAAAAGGTCGTCTAGATTTTTTGTGCTTTGTCAGCCGCTGCTGCAGCCCACTTCATCACCTTGAAGAGTGGATAGCTGACCAACAAAATGATGAATGCGAGCATGGGCGGCGGTGGCGGCCACCATTCGTGTAGCAAATCGTGTTGAAAAATCGCGTTCTTGAAATCCAATCCCAGCGAAGCTATCAAGAACACAGCGGAAGCAATCAGGGCCAGCGCTGAGGTCCAAGGATATCCCCAAGCGCGGTACGGACGCGGCGTATCCGGTTCATGCTTTCTCAGCCGGAAGAGCGACGCGTACGACAGCGTGTAATTAGCCACGAAGAAAAACGACAGCATGGCGATCACGCGTTCGAATGAGCCAAGAATAAAAATAATTCCAACAATTGTACTGAGAAGAAGCGCGGTAACCGGCGTGCCGCCTTTGTTGACGTGAGAAGCCTGCTTGAAGAAGAGCCGATCACTGCTCATCGCGAAGAGTGTTCGTGCCGCGAACATCTGGCAGGCGTTGATGCAGCTCAGCAGTGAAATAATCATGATCACGCGAATGACGGGATCGCCAAAATGCCCGAATACGCGATTTGCCGCGGCTCCGAGCGCAAAGTTATTGCCCGCGATTTCGCTCATGGGCAGGACGTAGAGTACCGCCGCGTTCAGCAAAAGATAGATCCCCATGATGGAAAAAACACTGCCGAAAATGGCGCGAGGCACATCACGCCCCGGGTTTTTCACTTCCGCGCCAAAATAGATCACGCCGTCCCAGCCGTCCACCGTGTAAATCACCGCCTGTAGGGCAACCAGGAAGGCAGTGATGAATGGCCATCCGAGATGTATCGCGGGGTGAGGGATCGCAGCGCCCGGAGCCGCTTGCCTCAAATGCCCGCCGAGCAGGAAGCATGCCGCCACCACCACGATGAACGCGCCGGTCTTCATCGCGGCCGTGGCGAGCTGCATTCCGCTGCCCCACTTGACGCCACGCCACTGCAAAACTGCGAAAAGCAAAAGAATGGAGACGGCCACCAGCTTGATGAACATCTTATGTGATTGCTCGTCCAGGCCGGGCACAAACGCAAGACTGTACTCCCCAATGACTATGGCAACGGCAGCATTTGTGCCGCAAGTGGAGAGCCAATCGCTCCAGCCGACCAGAAATCCCGCGTACTCGCCAATTCCCCGGCGCGAAAAGTTGTACTGGCCGCCGCTCCGCGGAATTAATGCGCCAAGCTCCGCCATGGACGACGCGCCGACCAGCGCGTACGCTCCACCGAGAACCCATACGCCAAGAAATAACCACGGATTCGGGAGGCGCTCCGCCACATCACCGGGAGTCCGAACGATGCCCGCGGCAATCGTATTGCCGATGGCGGCGGCGATTCCGAACCACACACCAAGCACTTGCAGCAACCGTCCCCGGTTGTGCACCGGAGCGTTCCGTTCGCTGGAAGATGCGTCGGCAGTAGTGGACAATAGAAATCTCTGCGAGACTTGAGAGCCGTCATCATACTGGCGGCCCCAGAAATTGCAAGCCGGAAGAAAGTGTTTGAGGAGCGAGTGTGGTCAGTGAGCAGTCCCCATTGGAAGTTTCCGTCGTAATCCCATGCCTCAACGAGGTGAATTCGATCGGCTATTGCGTGGAGAAAGCGCTGGCCGCATTCCAGGCGGCTGGCTTACGAGGTGAAGTTGTTGTCGCGGATAACGGCTCGACAGACGGATCCATCGAACTTGTCACAAAACTCGGCGCGCGAGTGGTGCACGCGGAACAAAAGGGTTACGGAGCGGCATTGCAAGCTGGAATTCGTGCGTCTCTCGGCACTTTCATCGTTATGGGCGACGCCGACGACAGTTATGACTTCACCGAAGTCCCGCGTTTTGTGGAAGCGTGGCGCAAGGGCTACGACGTCGTTATGGGCAACCGGTTTCGCGGCGAAATCAAGCCAGGCGCGATGCCGTGGCACCACAAATACATCGGCAATCCTGTTCTCAGCGGCGTCCTGAACGTCCTGTTTCACGCGAACATTGGCGATTCGCATTGCGGCATGCGCGGATTTACGCGCGCGGTGTACGAAAAAATGGATTTACGCAGCACCGGCATGGAGTTCGCCTCGGAGTTTGTCATCAAGGCAACGCAGCTCGGTGCGAAAATTACGGAAATTCCGATCACTCTATGGAAAGACAAGCGCGGCCGTCCGCCACACCTGCGCAGCTTTCGCGACGGCTGGCGGCACTTGCGTTTCATGCTGTTGTACGCGCCCAACTGGCTTTTTCTCTTGCCCGGAGCTTTTTTTGTGGCCGTTGGATTGGCTCTCGTTTTCTGGCTGCTCCCCGGTCCGCGCAGCATTTCGCCGCGCGTTGTCCTGGACGTTCACACCATGATCTTCGGTGTAATTTTCACGCTGCTCGGTGCGCAAATCATTTCGATAGGCGCTTTTGCAAAAGTGTTCAGTTACGCGGAGCGATTCGATCGCGGCACAGTCTCGCTTAAACGAATCCTGAAACGCGTCACGCTCGAAACGGGCTTGTTTCTAGGCGGCGGCCTTGCCTTGATGGGTTTTGTGGGCTGCGCGTGGATCACCTGGATGTGGGCCGCCAGCGGCTTCGGGCCATTGCATGCCGTACGATGGGTGTTGTTTTGGGCCATGTGGCTATTTCTTGGCCTCCAGATTGTTTTCTCTTCATTTTTCTTGAGCATGCTTGGCATCAGCCGCGGAACATATATCGGCGACTACGATTTGCCACGATGAAGGCGCTGCTTCATGGAATTAGCTCTGGAGAGGAAGTGCGGAACCTATGGGATTGAAAGTCTTGATCACCGGCGGCGCAGGTTACATTGGCGCGACGGCCGTACGGCTTTTGGTAAAGCATGGTCACGAAGTCACGGCGCTCGATAATCTCTCCCAAGGGCATCGCGAAGCCGTACCGCCCCAAGCGCGACTTGTTATCGCCGACCTCGCTGACCGGGAAACGCTCAATACGCTGTTTCAAGAGAGCCGCTTTGACGCCGTCATGCACTTCGCCGCATTTGCGGTTGTAGGCGAATCCATGAGATTTCCCGAACGCTATTTCCGCAACAACGTTACAAACTCCCTGAATCTGCTGGAATGTTGCGCTGCCAACAAAGTTTCCCGCTTTGTGCTTTCTTCCACAGCAGCGATTTTTGGCGATCCGCAAACGCCGCTCATTGAAGAGTCCACGCCGAAAGCGCCGACCAATCCTTACGGCGAATCCAAGTTGCAAGTCGAAGCGATGCTTCGGTGGTTCCAGCAGATTCATGGCGTGCGTTTTGCAACGCTGCGTTATTTCAATGTCGCCGGCGCATGGGACGGTCACGGCGAGCACCACGATCCGGAATCGCATCTGATTCCGCTCGTGCTCCAGGTGGCCATGGGCAAGCGCCAGTCCGTTTCTGTTTTTGGCACGGACTATCCCACGCCGGATGGTACCTGTGTTCGCGATTACGTCCACATCTACGATCTCGCCATGGCGCACCTGCTTGTCATGGAGGCGCTCAAGGATCGCGAAGGACTCTCCTACAATTTGGGCAATGGGAATGGCTTCAGCGTGCGCCAGGTGATTGAAGCCGGGCGAAAAATTACGGGCCACCAGATTCCTGTAATCGAAGCGCCTCGGCGTCCTGGAGATCCGCCAGCGCTCGTCGCCAGCTCCGAAAAAATCGGCAAGGAATTGCGGTGGAAAGCGAAGTACGACACGCTGGAAGAAATTATGCAAACCGCGTGGGACTGGCATCTTCAGCACCCGAACGGCTATCATAAATAAGCTCGCCAAACGTCTGGCTGAGCCAAGGGATTCGATGAGTTCAGCTGTTTCCATTCGCTCCCTCGGGCGACTTCACGAGAGATTTGTGCTTGGCCGGCGGGTGCACGCGCTTGCACAAGTGCTTGCTGAGCTTATGCCTCCCAACGCTTCTGTACTTGATGTAGGTTGTGGCAGCGGAGCCGTCGCCAACCTGATTATGCGCGTGCGGCCCGATGTGCGAATCCAGGGTGTAGAAGTGCTCGTCAGGCCGGGCTGCCAAATTCCTTGTCAGCAGTACGACGGCAACCGGCTTCCCTTCGCCGACGGCAGCTTCGAAGTTTGCATGTGTGTTGACGTTCTTCATCATACGGACGACGTTGCCGCATCTCTGCACGAGCTGGCCCGCGTCAGTCGCCGGTTCCTCCTAATCAAAGACCATCTCTGCGAAAATCGTTTTGATTTTCTGGTTCTCAAACTAATGGATTGGGTCGGAAATCGCCCGCAAGGTGTCGTTCTGCCTTACCGTTATCAGAGCCGGGAAGTTTGGAAAGAACAATTTCGCGAGTGCGGTCTTGAGGAGCTTTTTTTCGCCACCAAGATTCCGCTTTATCCGGTTCCCATTGGATGGATCGCCGCCCGCAGGCTTCACTTCGCTGTGTTACTAGAAAAAGTTGCAACCCCAGCGCGCTTGTCCGCCAAAGCATAGGGAACCAGACGCGCACCGGCGCGATCCGGTTGTAAGAGCCACACTGTGCGGTCGCTGTAGTGCTGCACCAGCTTGCGATTCTGTTCGTCATCCAGCTCTCGCGCCCAGATGACTTTTGCGCCCTGCATGTCCGCATCGTTGTAAACCCAGTCCACGTGGATATTGTGATTTTCCAAATACCGCACCACGATTAAATGTTTTCCGGGCACACGAGAAAGTGTTTGCAAAACCGCGGGACGCCCCGGGAGCCGGTCTCCGCCAAGTTCGCCCTGATCTTCCGTTCCTGTCGCGATTCGGTCCGCTGTTTGAAACGCCAATCCGAGAACTGCCAAACGGCAAAGAGCGGTACCGATGGCGTAACCTTTGGGGCGAAACAGTCGCACATACCGCATTGCCGTCACAAATGAGGCGTAGAAAACACAAGTTGCTGGAGCGAAATAATGTGGCAATGACCATGCTATCAATCCAAAACCAAAAATCGTGGAGGCAAGTGCCGCCAGTGGCAGATACATCTTTCGGTGACGGAACAAGAAAAAGAAACCGGGAGTGACCCAAAGCAAATCCGTCCACTGGTGGGCCATGAAAAGGTAATTTAATTTTTTGGCCTCGGCCTTTACGAAATCTTCCCAGGTCCCTTTGTACAGATTCCATTGCCACCCGTTATAAAATTCATCGAATTGCTTGTTGTCTTGCGTGATCGGCGGTTTCGGCTTTTGCCAGACAAAAATTGCGTCGGGGTTGACTCTTTTCTCGTAAAGAACTACGGGCATTGTGGCCGCGCTACCAGTGGTGCGCCAGTTGTAATAACCCATGAACACAAAATTCGCGAGCAAGACGGCTGCAAGTGGCATTGCTACACGCCGCAAGCGCTCCCGTAGCGGCGGCTTTGCTCGCGTTTTTCCTGCGAGCCACCAAAGAAAAACAGCTGCGACAGGAATACAAAAAAAAGTGCCTTCGAAGGGCCGGCTATTCGCGAGTATGGCGATTCCACAGCCCAACGCGATAGCACTTCCGACCGCTGGCTTGCGCAGGATTCTTGTAAGCCCTCCTAGCGCAAGCGCGCCTCCAATTGCCGCAGCCGCACCGCCCCAAAATGAATTCACCCAGTATGTGGTAATGCAAAGACGCAGTAGAACCAGCATACCCGCAAGGTAGGCCCACCGTTTTGGCATCCATGCGCTGAGCGACCAGTAAGTGATTGCGGCCATCAACGCTGCGCTTAGCACGACACCAACCCAGGGAGTCCAGATCAATTCGCCGATCGCGAGGATGAGTCCTTGTGCGGGCGGGTACTTCGAGCAGTAAGTAGGCACAAAGTTTACGTGGAATGTCTCGAAGCTTTTCCAAAGCGGGGGCGTCGGATTGGTCAATCTGCCGTGGGCGAACGTGTCGCCCAGCAGTAGGTAACTGAATTCATCGTGGAAGAGCGGTGTCGGAACGGGAAGCAGCCGCAGAAACCCCAAACGTAATAGCAGGACTATGCCAAAGAGCGAAAATCCTGCGAGCCACGGTTTCGCTGCAAGCCGCGTGAAGAAATTCTCAACCAGGCAAATTCCGTTTTCAAATTGTCCACGACGGCCTAACGCTAGCAGGCAAACTGCAACCAGAGCGAGATATACAGCCGAGTTGTACACAACTGGGCTCATGAATCTTCTTAATGTTAAAGGAGAGCGCCGGCGGTCGTGCGCCAATCACGGTAAGGTGTGTTCAAACAAACCAGCTTCGCGGATCTACGGCGGTTAAATTGCGTTTCTATTCGTCTTTCGGCACTTCGTACGGTCCGAAAGACAAATGCCCATCTTGCGTGGTGGCGAGCCAAGCTTTGCGGTCCTTAAAATACGCAAGTAGTTTTTCGTTCTGCGCTCTGTCCATCTCGCGCGCCCATACTATTTTTGAGCCATCAATGTCGGCGCCGTTGTACACCCATTCGTCGTGGACGCTCAAATCATCTTCGTTGTAGCGCACGATGACCAAATGTTTTCCCGGCTCGGATTGCAACTTTTGCAGAACAAGTGTGCGGCTTTGGTCGCCGGTGCATGTCCAATAGAGCGGATCGCATTCTTTGTGAACGGCGGCCATCGCAGTATCAACTAAGAGCAACAGAACAGCGGCGCGGGCCAGTGCTTTTCCCCAGGCAAATCGTTTCGTGCCCATCGTTCGGAGGTGCCGCAGCGACTGCAGAATCAATGCGATTGCGAGACAAGTCGCCGGGGCTGCGTAGTGCGCATTTGACCAAACCACCGCGTAGATTGCGATTACCACGCAAAGGAGCGTTAGCCACAACGCGCTAAATTTCCGCTCCCGCAACGCAAAGGGAAGTCCCGGCAGAGCCAGGAACAATCCCCACCACAAGTAAGCCGAAGCCAGCCGCGTAGTTTTTGTGCTGGACACCGAAACCAACGCCTTCCAGCTCCGCGTGTATTCTTCACGCTCCCATACGTTGTAAAACTCTTCGAACCGATCGTTGTTGTATTGCTTCTCCGCTCGCCAATTCTGCCAAACGAACATCGGCGCCGTGCTGTACGTGCGTTGATTCAATTGATAGGGAAACAATTTCGCATTTCCCGTGAGCCGCCAGTTGTAATAACCCATGAAGCAAAACGTAAGAGCCAGCACCACGCTGAGCGGCACAAGCACGCTGCGCCAGGGAACACCGGCGGAGTCTCTGCTTTTCCTGTTTCGCCAAAGCCAGCGCAGAAACAGAAATGCTGCCGGCGCGCAAAAAATCAAGCCTTCATATGGCCTGCTGTTCGCCAAGATAGAAACGCCGATTCCCAAGCTCAGAGCGTCTTGCCATCGCGCTCGTTTGAAAAGTCTTGCTAGCGCCCCAAGGACGAGCGCGCCGCCAATCGCTGCGGCAGCCCCGCCCCAATAGCTGTTCGCCCAGTAACTCGTCAGGCCAAACTTTAGCGCCACTAACGTGCCGCCCAAGAACGCCCAGCGTGCGGGCATCCAGGCACAAAGCATCCAGTAAATCGCGGCACACATGGTTGCCACGCTGAGCAGCACTCCCATCCACGCCGAACCGAGCACCTGCCCCAGCGCAAGCACGGCTCCCTGAGCGGGCGGATACATTGAGGAGTACGTCGGAAACCAATTCACGTGAAAAGTTTCAAAGCTCATCCACATGGGGTGAGGCGGATTCGCCAGCCGCCCATGCGCGAACGTATCCGCCATCAACAAATAGCTGAATTCGTCATGGATTCCCGGCGTCGGCACGGGCAACAGAGGTAAGAGCGCAACGCGGGCGACAATCACGCCAAAAAACAGGGCCGCCACCGCGATTAAGCGACAGCGGCCCAGATTTGCAAATGCATGTTCAATGAAGCCAAACAATCTTTTGTTCGCTCGTGGCAGCAAAGCCGCCGCCAAAAGCAAAACAAACGCAATGGCGGTGGTAAGGATCATGCCGCGGCAATTCTCGCGCGCACTGCCGGCTCGCTAAGGTTTCGACGCACTATCAATAAACGCCGCCACATTTGCCTTTAGTTTAGCGAGATCTTCATCTCTCACATACATCATGTGGCCCGCTTCGTAATATTTCAGCTTCAGATTTTTGTGCAGCTCCTCGGAAATGCCGAGGTGCTCCATGCTGTATTCCGTCTCCATGAACGGAGTTGCCAGGTCGTAATAACCATTTTCGACTTCCACTTTCAATTTTGGATTCGAAACCATCGCCGACACCAGGTCCAGCACCACGCTCGGCGATCCCGGAAAATAGCCAAAGTCGCTGTCGTGCTTCCAATCCCAGCGGTGCTCGCCAAAATTTGCGGCAACTTGATAGTTTTTGTCCTGCCCAAATTTCAATTCTTCGCGCAGGTAGCCATTGAAAGCACCAACAAATGCTCCGCTGATCGCCGTCTCCTGCGGATCGTAGTCCGCTGCTTCCCCAATCAAGTTGTACGTCGGCCCCGCGAAGCGCGCATCAAGACGCCCCGTCGTCAATCCGCGGTCGCGCTGCAATTCCTGCATGAACTGAAACAGTTTGACGCGCAGTTTTGCTTTAACCAGGTAGTCTTCGCTCAGCCCCGTGAACCTCGCCATCTTTTTCGCGATTGCCGCCTTTTCTTCCGCGCTGATCGTGTCACCTTTCATCAACGCCGTCGCATATTCGCCCTTCGCAAACGCCCGCGCTTCATCCAAAAACGAGACCAAATTATCCGGCCGGTCCTTCAATACCTTGTGATACCACGCCGTCGCCGCGTAGCCTGGCAAATATAAGATGTAGGCCAGATCCTGGCCCGGATAGAAAGAAATCGTGCCGAGATCCATTACTGAGGAAATCATCACGATTCCGTTCAAATAGATGTTTTCGTTGTTCTGCAGATAGTTGGCCAGCGCGGCATTACGAAACGTGCCGTAGCTTTCGCCAATCAGGAATTTTGGCGAATTCCAGCGGTTGTTCCGCGTGATGTAAATCTTGACGAACTGCGCCAGTGACTTGACGTCGGAATCCACGCCCCAAAAATCCTTGTTCTGCGCCTTGCCTACGGCCGTGCTGAATCCGGTCCCGACTGGATCAATGAAAACCAGATCAGACCGGTCGAGCAGACTCTCGGGGTTTTCCAGCAGCTTGTACGGAGCAGGCGGCGTAATACCCGCGTTTACCGTCGCAACGCGCCGCGGTCCAAATGACCCCATGTGCAGCCACAAAGACGAGGAACCCGGACCGCCGTTGTATAAGAACGAAATGGGCCGCGTGCTTGGGTCCTTCACGTCGCTGCGCGTGTAAGCCGTCGAATACACGAGGGCAACGGGCGCGCCCTTTTCATCCTTCAATAGAATCGTCTGCGCGGTCGCCTTATACGGAATGGTCTGTCCGCCGATCTTGATCGAATGTTCCGTGACGGAAATCTCCTCCTTCGGCTTCTCTCCCACATCGCCCGCTTGTTCCTTCTTATCTTTATCTCCGCCCTTTTCGTCCTTGTCCTGCGCGAGTGAAAGCTCGGGCCACGCGATTGCGCAAGCGAACATCACAGCCAACATTCCAAGCTGGGATAGCTTCTTCATTCTTCTCTCCTGAACCCCGATTTTGTTGGGACCCTCGCCGGCCACCGATTCTAGCCGCGATTGGTTTTTAACGAAAGGCTGCCTGTGCATTCTGCAGTTCGAGGAATAGCTGTTCTTGCGAAGCCGCGAATTTCACAGCGGCGCAATCTTTCACAATCCAGTCCGCTCCCGCATTGCGCAGGAGCTCATCGCGCTCCGTCGTTTGCAGCGCCACCACGCGTGCCCCGGACGCTTTTCCCGCACGTATCCCTGCAGGTGCGTCTTCCATCACCACGCAATCCGCGGGGGCAAGCGAGAGTATCCTGGCGCCTTTCTGGTATGGCTCCGGATCAGGCTTTCCTTTCGTGATGTCGTCCGAAGTAACGATAAATTTCGGTTCTGGCAACCCCGCAGCGCGAATCCGTACATGCGCAAGCCTCTTTGTGCAGGATGTCACGATGGCCCAGCGATTTTGCGGCAGGGCTTGCAATAGTTCCAGCGCGCCCGGCAAGGGAACAACACCTTCGACATCTTCGATTTCGCGGCGCTCCACTTCGCTATTCTCTTTTTCCACATCCGCGTGCGGTAGCAACTCACGAATCGTCGCGATGCTCGGCCTTCCGTGTGCGCGCCGTACCGTATCTTCCGCGTCGAACCCGTGCACGTTCGCCCACCAGCTCCACACGCGAGCCACGGCGGGAGTCGAATCCACCAAAACGCCATCCAAATCGAACAGAATGCCTTCGCACTGAATCTTCGTCATCCTTACATAATAGTCAAAACTCCCAGCGCCACGAAATCCAACGCGGCCGTCTGCTTACTGCGAGACACACCGCGCTAACTTTGCGTTCAACGGCAAAAGCCGGGACGCTATCATAAAGAACTACTTCTGGTGCTGGAACGATGACAAAGCCACTTCAAATAATGAAATTCGGTGGCACTTCCGTCGGCGATGCTGCCTGCATAGCCCGCGCCGCCCAAATCGCTGCAAGTGCCGCGAAAGAAAAACGTGTCGTCGTGGTGGTCTCTGCGATGAGCGGCGTCACCAATCGTCTTATCGATGCAGCAAAACGCGCAGGCGAAGGCGACGCCGAGGCTGGCCGCGCGCTAATTGACGCCCTCCGCCAGCAGCATCACACTGCGGTGGCCGCCCTGGCCACCGATAAATCTTCCCGCACCGCCGTAGAACGTAAGCTCGAAGAAATCCTCGCCGAAGGCAAACGTCTCTACGATGGCACCGCCATGCTCCGCGAACTCACTCCACGCACATTGGACTTCATCTCCAGCCTCGGCGAGCGTCTTTGCGCTCCTATGTTCGCTGCCGCGCTCAACCAGCTCGGAACAAAAAGCCATTCCATCGAAGCCACGGAGCTTATCGTCACCGACGACTTTCACGGCGGCGCAGAACCCCGCGCCGAAGAAACGCGCAAGCGTTCCTCTGAGCGCATTCTGCCTTTGCTCGGCGCAGATGAAGTTCCCGTTGTTACCGGATTTATCGGTGCCACGCACGACGGAAAACTCACCACGCTCGGCCGAGGCGGTTCCGATTATTCCGCCACAATTCTCGGTGCCGCACTCGACGCCGCCGAAATCATCATCTGGACCGACGTTGAAGGCGTTTTGACCGCCGACCCGCGCCTCGTCCCCGACGCACGCACCATTCCAGAAATTTCCTATCGCGAAGCCGCGGAGCTCGCCTATTTCGGCGCAAAAGTTCTTCACCCAAAAACGCTCCGGCCAGTTTTGCCAGCAGGTATCCCCGTCTGGATTCGCAACAGTTTTGCGCCGGAAAAGCTCGGCACAAAGATCACGCAAAAAGGGAAGAGCATTGGCGGAGGCGTCAAAGCTCTCACTGCGATTCGCGACGTCGCTCTCATAAGCCTCGGCGGCCCGGGCATCGTCGGCGTCCCCGACGTCATCGGCCGCACCTTCACCACCACCGCCGAACTCCGCGCCGATGTTCTGCTCATCTCTCAATCTTCCTCGCAGAACGATATCTGCTTCCTCGTCTCCAAGCCGCACGCGCACGCCACAGTGGACGCTCTTCGCAAAGAATTCGCGCAGGACCTCGCCCACGAAGTCGTGGATCACATCACGGTGGATCCAAACGTGGCCATCGTTGCAGTAGTTGGGGAAAATATGCGCGGCACGCCCGGCGTGGCGGGGAAAACGTTTAATGCGCTGGGTCAGGAAAAAGTGAACCTAATTGCGATTGCGCAGGGCTCTTCGGAAACCAACATCTCTTTCGTTGTGGATGACAAGTCCATGCAGTCCGCATTGCGCGTTCTGCACAAAGAGTTTGGCCTCGGCAACTAGGCTGCCTCTTGGTTGCCGCGACCTACGACTACCTCACGGATCGACAAAAATTTCATCCGCGTAACACCACATCCACCGCTCGCCCGGCTCCAGGGACTGGACAACGGGATGTTTTGAAGCGTGGTAGTGTTTCGTCGCATGTTTGTTCTTCGAAGAATCGCAGCAACCCACGTGGCCGCACTCCAAACACAGTCGCAAATGCACCCAGGTGTCGCCCATTTTCAGGCACTCTTCGCAGCCCTTCGAACGCGGCTTCGTTTTTTTCGCGTGCTCGATGTGCTCGCAGGTATCGCTCATGCAGGAGCATTCTCGCTTTCCGCTGGTTGCGTTGTCGGCTGTTTAAAGGGCAGGCGGATCGTAAAACAGGTCTTCCCTGGCTCGGATTCAACTTCGATGAATCCGTGATGCCGCCGCACGATTCGCCCGACAGTATCCAGGCCTAATCCGGTTCCTTCGCCCACTTTTTTCGTGGTGAAGAACGGATCGAAGATCCGCGACTGAATGTCCTTTGGAATACCCGGGCCGTTGTCTTCAATCTCAACTATCGCGTATTCGAGTTCCTTGCAAGCCTTGATGCGCAACTCACCCTTGCCTTGCATTGAGTCGATGGCGTTATCAATCAAGTTGGTCCAGACCTGATTTAACTCACCGCCATAGGCGCAGACTTTAGGAAGATTCGGACCGTAGTTGCGGATAATGGCGACTCCCGCTTTCAGACGGTGCCCGAAAATCTTAAGCGTGTTGTCAATGTCCTCACGCAGATCCACTTCTTGCAGCGCCGTCTGATCCATATACGAATAGCGTTTTACCGCCGCTACAAGATCGCTGATTCGCTTGGCGCTGTTGTCGATCTCCCGGATCAGGCCAAGCATATTGATGATTGCAGCCACGCGATGCAGCGCGTCGGAAAGAAGATCCTGCCCGACCATGCCCACGAATTTTTCAAGCTGCGGTTCGTCCACGCAGCCTTCCGCCAGCGTCGCGGCGATTTTCCAGGAGTCCGCGATGTCGTGTTTCTCGAGCCATGCGGTCACGCGCTCTTCCCTGTCGCTCAGTTCCAGCGGATCAGGCTCGGGCCCCGTCTGCGCCGCATAACTCTTTCCCGCTTTCATCTCGAATTCAAAGAGTGCGTTCCGCTGCTCTTCCGTGGACGCGTGCTTCAGCAAACGCAAGCTGACTTCGCGGATCTCCTGAAACGCTGCCATCAGGCTTTGCGCCGCACGCGCGGCCGCAGCGGCGGGGTTGTTCAGTTCATGCGCAAGCCCGGCGGAGAGCTTGCCGAGGGCCATTAGCTTTTCCTGCTGCGTTTCCGTCCGGGTCACTTCGCGGATGCGGTCGGACATCAAGCCGACGAGCCTCTCCGTCAATAGAGGCATGCGCTGTACCAATTCCGGAAAATATTGCCGGTGCAGGCGAATCATCCGCGTATGGAGCACGGCGCGGCTCGTGCCTCTGAAATTCTTCAAGCGTGAAAAGGGAAGCCTTCCGGTGATCTCTCCCGCAACGGCGATAAAGACCGGCGAGCCGGCAGTCGTCATCTGCGAGACCTGTAGCTCGCCTTCGATCATCAGTGTCAGGTAGTCGACCGAGTCGCCGGGCCTGGCGTAAATCTCCCCGGCTTCGAGCGTCACTTCTTCCATACGCTCCGCGAGCCAGCGCAAATCCTCTTCCGGCAAATCGGCGAACACGGAAAATTTCTTCACTTCGCTGATGATGTGCTCTATTTGTGTTGTTTTCTCGGTATCCGCCATCTCACACCGTGCTCAAATACTGATGCACGAACTGCACTGCGTTTGCGCCTTCGCCGACTCCCGATGCGACGCGCTTAACCGAACGATACCGCACATCGCCCGCAACGAACACGCCTGGCACGCAAGCTTCCAATAACCACGGGTCGCGATCCAGCGGCCAGCCTTTGGGGCGCTTTCCATCGGGCATTAAGTCCGGCCCGGTCAAGATGAACCCTTTTTCCTCACGGAGCAAGACGCTGGACAACCAGTCCGTACGCGGCGCCGCGCCGATGAAGACAAACAAATGGCCAGTAACAACTTTTTGCGTTTCGCTGCTCGTCGCGCACTGGATGGAGATCGCTTCCAGCCGTTCTTCGCCGAAGACTTCCACGACCCGGCTGTTTAGCTCGACGTGAATATTCTCCGTCTGGCGGATCTGATCCACCAGATATTGAGACATTCCTGCTTCCAGCGAACCGCCGCGCACCAGCATCACCACGCGGCGAGCCTGTTGTGAGAAAAACATCGCGGCTTGTCCTGCGGAGTTTGCTCCGCCGACAATATAAACATCCTCGCCTTTGCAGGTCGCCGCTTCCGTCATCGCTGCGCCGTAGTAGACGCCGGCGCCTTGCACGCGTTCCATGCCGGGCACGTCCAATTTGCGATAGGAAACGCCAGTCGCAATCACCAGCGCTTTGGCCCCGATTTCTGTGCCGTCTAACAGGGTGACAAATTTTGAGGCGCCGTCCACGCGCAGCTTGGTCACTTCCTGCGGAGACAAAATCTCGACGCCGAATTTTCTGGCTTGCGCCACTGCCCGCCGCGCCAAGTCGGCTCCGCTCAAACCGGAAGGGAAGCCAAGATAGTTTTCAATTTTGGAACTCATGCCCGCTTGGCCGCCGGGAGCTTCGCCTTCAATCATTACGGTACGAAGCCCTTCTGACGCGCCATATACTGCAGCGCCGAGTCCCGCGGGACCGCCGCCCACAATGAGCAAATCATAAAAGGAAGTTTCCGCGCGCGTGCGCAAACCGAGACGCGCTGCAATGTCCGCAATCGATGGTTCGGAGAGGGAAGTGCCATCCGTAAAGATCGCAACCGGTAGCTTCACGTTCGCGCCACCGTTTTCCGCAATCATCGTTTGAATTTCTGGATTGCGGTCCGCCGTTTCCACATCAAAAAACCGGTAGGGCACCTGATTGCGCGCCAGAAAATCTCGCACGGCATAAGACTGTGGCGACCAGCGATGGCCGAGCACTTTGACGCCGTCAAAGATCGGTTTGTGGGTTGCTTGCCAGTCGCTCAGCAAATCGTCGAGCACCGGGTAGAAATTCTGCTCCGGCGGGTCCCATGGTTTCAGTAGGTAGTGATGAATTTTCGCGTGGTTGATCGCTTGAATTGCCGCATCGGTGTCCGCATAGGCTGTCAAGAGCACGCGCCGAGCTTCGGGAAAAACGTCGATAGCCTTCGCGATGAATTCGACGCCGCTCATTTCCGGCATGCGCTGATCCACCAGGAACAGCCCGATGGGTTCATTTCGCTTTTTCAAGGATTGCACGGCCTGCAGCGCGCTTGCTCCGGAGCTTGCGCGCACAATCCGGTCATTCTCCGCGTACCGCGTGCGTAAATCACGCTCTACGGCGCGCAGCACCTCGGGATCGTCATCCACCGCCAGCAAAACGGGCTTCGCCATACGTCATCTACCCTTGGAGTTTCTTTCCCGCGACCCTAACGCGTGTAACTCTTGGATGCACGCGGGGCAGGATCGTTACCCTAAATTCAGTCGGGCGCCCGTGAACCGAATCAGGCTTTCGCCGCGCGGGCGCGCTGGATCAGGCGGTTCGACGGGCGCGTCGGGTCCGCCAATTTCTCCGCCGCTTCTACCCCGGCAACAGGAAGTCCCGCCGCTTCAAGCAAGCCCAGCTGAACGAGAACCGAGGCTTGGTCCCAATAAATGTGCTCGTTGGCCAGCTTTCCATCCCGGAAGTGGACTATGACCACCAGCGGACACTCGACTCGCTTTCCCGTCGGCGCCACTCCCGGCAACATCCAATCCATTTCTATCGTATGGGTAAATCGGAAAATCATTTCGTCCACCAGCCGCTCGTCGCCAACCGTGCGAGAGATGGGGACAATCTCCGTATCGGGAGGCATCTTCGGGATGAAGTGCTTCGAATAGAATTCCTTAAGCTGCTCTCTTCCCACGCCGCCGGTCAGCACGGGAATGTGGTTCACATAAGCGTCCGGAACCATCGTGTCAACCGTGGCGCTGGCATCTTTGTCGGCAAACTCATCGCGAATGTGCTCGTCCCAAAGATCATTCAGGTATTGCTGCGCCGGGGTCAGCTGGGTCTTGCTATTCGGAGTTTCGCTCATGGGTGCTCCCAGTCGCCGGGGTTCAAACCGGCCCTTACGGAGCCTGACATAGTAACTGAGGAACGGCCAAAAGTGTTCGGCGCGGTGGTTGGTACGATGTTTCTTCAAATCTATTGCGGAAAGCAAATCGCACAATTGGCGCGGTTTGACTGAAGACTGAAAACTTACAACTGAGGATTTGTTTTTGGGGTGGGAGACGGGATTTGAACCCGCGACATTCGGTGCCACAGGCCGCGATTGCTGATTTGGGTTGTGTGTTTTCAATAGGATAGCGATGGGGTGAATGGGTGAAAATATGGTCGTTGGGCTGAGTTGGGCTGATCCTGTGCAACGCTCTGTGCAAAGCAAATTGAGTTTTTCTGTCGCCATGATCCTTTTCCTCAATTTGGCACCGCGTTGCCGATGCCATTCTGAAAGAGCGCATCCATCTTCGCCACAGCGCGAACTGCGTCCGACGAAACACTCTTAATGTAGAAGGCGTTGGTTGTCGCAATGTTTGAGTGACGCAAGAGACTCTTGGAAGCGAGCGGGGTATCGAGAGATGCCGCCAGCGTGGCAAGACCTCGGCGCAATCCATAAAATCCCCGCCACTTTGGAAGTGGTGAAAACTCATGGTCTGCTGAGTGTTCGTCCTTATCCTTTTTGCAGACTGCGCAACGGGATAAGGTCGGAACGATCACTCTTGTGGTGAGGTTGCAGAGGTCAATTGGTTTGCCCGAGGGCGAAGTCAGGATAAATCCGGTTTCGCGCTTGGTCTCCGCCAGAATCTCGGACAGAGTTTCTGGCACCAGTTGAGTAGCTACGCTGTCCGCTGTTTTAGGATCGGTAAGAAAACCTTTCCACATGCTTGAGCGAATGCGAAGGGTCTTTCCATCGTAGTCCTCCCAACGCGCCGCCCGAGCTTCGCCTGGCCTCAACGCACAAAAAAACATCAGTGCGATTGCAGTTCTGGCAACGCCATCCAATGCGGACAGCATGGCCACAACTTCGGTAGGAGTGTAGGCG